>CDZS01040733.1_pt1 | contig 222930 bp, 192 predicted proteins | sample 557751 | NCBI WGS metagenome assembly CDZS01 (sample SAMEA3182113, study PRJEB8094) | gut metagenome | biome: human; feature: gut; material: Stool; isolation source: human stools | place: Canada | collected 2013-05-07 | reverse complement strand
CTGCCGGTATCCTGCACCACCAGCCCCGTCACGCAGACAGCGGAGGTGGAGGTAAACAGTGCCTCATGAAACGGCGTCCAGACCCGCTGTACTGTGGCGATAGGCAGCATCAGCACCAGCGCCCCCAATAGAATCACGCCCGCAAAGCCGAGGATCATAATTTGAAAAGAAGTCAAATGCCGCTTTAAGCGAAACACAGTCTCCGTCACATCACACACCTCCTTGAAACGATGGTACTCTCAATTTTCCGTACAGTATAGCACAGCTTTTGCAATGTGTCTGTATGTATCTTGTAAAATTTTCAGGTGCAGAGTCCTTATTTGCAGCCCAGAGACGGGCTGCAAAGCTGCGGTTGACAGACTTTGGTGCATAGAATTCTCCGCGTGACCTGTAAATCTTTCCTAATTTTTTACAGGAACCCTTGCCTTTTTTCAATATTTGTTCTAAGATAAGCTCTCTGTCTGTCATATTCAGCTGAAATTCTACGAAGCTTTTCAAAAAGCCCCAACGGGAGAACTAATATGCTCAAAGAAAAAACATCCGATGTATCCATGACAAATACAAATCAAGGCTCTGGCACTTCTGCTGAAGCGGCAGTGCCCATGAGCCATGGCCTTTGGAATACGTGGCGCAAAAATCTCCTGCTGTTCTGCCTGACCGGCGTTTATGTGGAGCTGTGCCTGCATCTGTGCGTATTCGGCTCGATGGACCGGTACGCGGGATATCCTGTCCTGTTTGGCCTGCTGGGTGGCGCACTCTGCACGCTGGTAGTCTCAAGCCTGCCAAAGGTTCTGCGCCAGATCACAGGGGTTCTCCTGGTCGCGGCACAGGTGCTGCTGGCCGAGGTGCAGCTGGTCTATCACTGCATCTTCGGAGATTTCATGCCCGTCAGCCAGATCGGCATGGGCGGAAATGTGGTCGTCAATTTCAACTCGCAACTTCTCTATGGGATCCGCCAAAATCTGCTGAAGATCCTGCTCCTCCTGCTGCCGCTGATTGCCGTGATCCTTTGCCTTATCTTACGGAGGGCGCAGGCTCTGAAGCTGCGGCTGCGCTGGAAACAGACTATGGCCTCCTTTGCCGTGCTCCTCGCACTGCTGCTGACGGTCACGGGACTCATGTATGTTGGACGGGACAACGCCTTTTCCGTCTATCGTACCTTCACCAATGTGAACACCTCCACCGACAGCAGTTATAAAAAAATCGGTATGCTGGCCACCACGGCGCAGGAGCTTCGATACATGCTCTTCAGCGGCAGCGGCAGCATTATGATCACGCCGTCGTCCTTGAATATAAGCGATGTTCCGCGGACATACAGCAGCAACTCCTATAACGTGATCGAAAGCATCGATTTTACGGCTCTTGCAAACAGTACCGACAGCGATATTCTCAAGGCCACAGACGAGTATCTATCAAATGCAACACCCACCCGCAAAAACAACTACACAGGACTTCTTAAGGACTATAACCTCATCACCATCTGCGCCGAGAGCTTCTGCCCGTGGTTTATCAGCGAGGAGCTGACGCCGACGCTCTACAAGCTGAGCCATACGGGTATTCTCTTTGAAAATTACTATGGCACGTTCCAGTCCGTCACCACCAACGGCGAATACACCATGTGCATGGGGCTTTATCCGGATATGTCCCGCACGAAGACGGATTCCAGCTTCAATGTGGCGGGCACCAACTATCTGCCGTTCTGCCTGGGCAATGCGCTCAAGGGCATGGGCTATCAGGCCTGGGCCTATCACGACTACATTGGAGATTTCTACAACCGAAATATCACCCACGCCAACATGGGCTACACGTTCAAGGCGGCGGATTCCGGTCTGGCCATGAAGATCGACTGGCCCTCCTCCGATCTGGAGATGATGGAGGCCTCCGTAGACGACTACATCAACAGCGGAGAACCCTTCCACGCCTATTACATGACCTTCAGCGGTCACTACCAGTACAACTGGGACAACGCCATGAGCGCCAAAAACCGCGACGCGGTGAAGGATCTGCCCTATTCCGAGCCGGTGAAGGCGTACATTGCCTGTAATCTGGAACTGGAGTATGCGCTGGAGTACCTGATGCAGCGGCTGGAGGAAGCTGGCGTTGCCGACAAGACCTGCATCGCCCTGACCAACGACCACTACCCTTACGGCCTGACCGAAGACGAGTACAACGAGCTGGCCGGGCAGACGCTGGACACCACCTTTGAGAAGTACCGCAACAGCTTCATCTGCTATGTTCCCGGTCTTTCGGAGAACATCGTGGTAGACGAATACTGCTCTACGGCGGACATCTTGCCGACACTGCTGAACCTCTTCGGTGTGGACTACGATTCCCGCCTGCTGGCGGGCACCGACGTACTCTCCAGCGGCCTCCATGTAGCGGTGCTGTCGGATAAGTCCTTTCTGACGAAGGCCTTCCGCTATGACGCCGGTACGGAAACCGTGATCCCCGCCGACGAGAATACCACAGTCTCCGGCAAGCTGGCGGAAGCCTACCGGCTCTATGTGGACAGCCGGTTCCAGCTCTCCGGCAACATCCTCAACAGCGATTACTATGCCCACGTCTTTTCCAAAGAGTCCAGCGGCGGGAGCCTCGCGGACACGGTGGTATTCACGGACATCAAGAGCATTTTCAATCAGGCCAGTGTCCTCTACATGTACCGCAAAGGCTATGTGGATCCGGAGACGCCGGATACCTTCGGCGGCAAGACTACGGCAAGGCTGGGCGAGTTTGTCGATGTGCTCTACCGCATCGCAGGCCGACCGGAAACGGACAATACCGCCCTTCCGGCTGACTACGAAAACGAGGAATTCAACGCGACCCATCCCTATTATAATGCCGTGTGCTGGGCCTATCAGACAAGGCTGCTCCGACAGAATGATCCCAATGCCGAATACGATGACAAGGTGGACTATCAGACGGCATGCGTACTGATTCGCCGCTACGCGATCATGGCAGGCGTCGATACCGGCGTGGATCAGACGCAGCTCAGGCAGCTTCTTCGGGATGCCCCCGATCTTGGCAGAGAGGCAGCCAAAGCGATGCTCTGGTGCGATGAAAAGGACATTACCACCCGGGACAGCAACCTTGACGAGCTACTGGCGTCCGCTGGCACCCGCATCAGCCGCTACCAGATGACGTCGTTCCTGTTCTACCTCTGCACCTACGAGCTGGATATTGGCAGCTGAGCATGCGGCGCAGATCCTGCCGGAGAAGTGTTCCGCGACTGATTCGCAAAAAGAGTCGCCTTTCTCGGCTGTGTACCGGAAGATACCCATTCGATGCCGCACTACGCTTAATGTTGGAATAAGTAAACATACTCACAAGCATTACACTCAGTGTAGACCTAACGTAAATTCAGATCATTCTGTGTTTACGAAAGTTTACATTGAGTGTAATTTTTTCTGCCTTGAATGGGTGGTCAAACAGGGCCTGTTTCCTACATTTATTACGAAGGGATGAGACATCCACCCCCTATTCTCACACGAAAGAAGGAGTTTGATTTGAGCAAACGAAAACACGGACCTACGATTGTACCGGCCTTATCCGCCAAGGTGGATAACAAAGAAAAACGATTCATTCAGGTTGAAAACTCACTGCTCCTCTCCAAGCAGTTCCACGCACTCAGCACCGGCAGCCGGTTTCTCTATTTCTGCATGGCCATGGAGAGCGGCGAAAGGAAGAATTTCATTCTTCCACAAAAGGACGCAAAAAAGTACGGGATCGCGCCCTCCAGTCTGCGGAAGCACATCAACGAGCTGGAAGCCGCTCGTTTTATCAGAGTCTATTCCGGGAAGCCGACTCGCGAGCCAAACCGATATGAGTTTTGCCTGAGCTGGAAGCTGCCGCCGTCACCCCTTCGTTCGCATACCCCCATGGCTATATGTAGTAAATCTGTCTCGGATGGAAACAAGGGCGGGCCGTAAAAAATCTCACTGGTTATGTCTTTTAGAATGAGTGCCGGCTGACAGAACGGAGGTTACTTGTGCTGTTTTGATACAAGATTGGCATTTCTCTTGCGCAAAAATGAACCAGCCGAAATGTCGGTTTATTATCTTGGCGACGGCAACTTGCTTTGGTCGGAGGAGGCAGAGCGGATGTTTCTCGACCGGGTTGCTTCCTCGCCGTTAGGATATGGCCGGACATGCGGAAGCTCGATCCTTCTTGGTGACAAGTGGGACCTGATCGAAAATCTGATGGCTCAGGGGGTAAACCCGCGTAGCCGTCTGATCCATTTCAGCAAGAACAGCAGCTTTCATTATTTCACCGTCGATGAGATGGGCCTGCGGCTGATGAAGCTGGCGCTGGATGAAATGGCGCTGTATCAGTTTCAGCGGTACTTGCAGCAAAACGGCATTTGCAAAGCATCTATGCTTCCGCTGTATCTGTTCAGTCTGGAGCTGCTTTCGGAGGCGTATGCCTTGAAAAAGGGGAAGCAAATGCGGGCAGAACTGGATAGAGGCGCATTGTTTTCGTGCCAGGCAGATGTTGTAAAACGGATCTGCAACACAGGACCCAATCTGATCACGATCCCAGACAAATAGCTGCTGGACTTGGATACGGAAAGAGATGATAGCTCAGACGAACTCTTACTTTCCCCAAATGCTACGTTTCTAAGTCAACAGTCCGGAATGTAACACACAGGTGGTAACAGTATGGTCGAGGAATTGCAAGTGCCGATCCATCTCAAAATGACGCTGACGATTAAGGAAGCCGCAGCATACAGCAACATTGGGATCAACAAGATCGAGAGTATGCTGCGCAGTCCGAATTGCCCGTTTGTTCTCTATGTTGGGTCCAAAAAGCTGGTCAAACGCAGGGAGTTCGAGCAATATATCAGCCATAAGTTGATGTTTTGACGGTAATTTCACTATTGAGAAAAGAAAGCTCGTGTGCTACAATCACATTGTTGCATAGGGCTTTTTTCTCTTTTTGAGAAAGGAGGCTCTAAATGGGCAAGAGTTTGCGAGGCAAAGAATGTGACGAGGGCATCTGCCAAAGAAAGGACAGCTTATATAGCGCAAGATTTGTGACCAAAACCGGGAAGCGCCAGGTCAAGTGCTTCTCCTCACTTCCGGAAGCACGAAATTGGCTGGACGATGCCAAGTATGCAGATAAGCACGAAAATATATTTGTTCCGCCAGATATGACGGTAGATGCGTGGTTTGAGTTTTGGATCGTTCATATCGTTGGGGATCTGGCTCCCAATACTCGCAGAAATTACCGTGAGCGTTATGAATATAACGTGAAGCCGCTTATTGGTGGCATGCAGCTTGCAGATGTCAAGCCTATGCACTGCAAGATGGTCTTAAATCAGATGGAGGAGAAATACGCTGGCTCAACCATCCGGCAAACCTATATCGCAATGGGAACAATGCTTCGCTCTGCAGTTATGAACGACATGATTCAAAAGCACCCGATGGATGGAGTGCGGTTTACAAAACCGACTCGGGCGGTGAATGATATCAAGTTTCTAACGGTGGAGGAACAGCAAAAATTCTTAGCAGTCGCTAAAAAGTCTCACAACTATTATCAATATGCGCTGATATTGGAGACGGGACTTCGGACTGGTGAACTAATTGGACTGACATGGGATTCGGTTGATTGGAAGAAGCGCACTTTGACAGTCAATAAGACGTTGGAGTATCGACATGAGCAAGGCGAATGGCGGGCTGGACCGCCTAAAACGCAGCAGAGCTACCGAACGATCCCGCTCACAAACCGCGCATACGAGATTTTGGAAAAGGTTCACGCACGGGTTCCTGAGCGCAAGGAAACGGATATCCTGTCACTGACATTGGATTATTTGGATCGGCATACTGGGGAAAAGGCGAGCTTGTCCATGCGTGACCTTGTTTTTATCAACTGGCGAACAGGCGAGCCAGCAAAGAACAGTTCCTACGATACCCACTTATATAAGCTCTGCGACGAAGCAGGAATCAAACACTTTTGTATGCACGCCCTGCGACATACCTATGCTACAAGAGCAATCGAAAGCGGTATGCAGCCGAAGGTGCTGCAAAAACTGCTGGGTCATGCCAGCATCAAAACAACAATGGATCGGTATGTTCATGTGACGAATGATTCCATGTCAAAAGCCGTATTACAATTTGAAAAAGTGCAGCAAAACCAAAATGGTACAGTAATGGTACAGTAAGCGCCGTTCAAGTGCCGAAAACCCTTGAAAAATAAGGAGATAGAGAAAACTATGAAATTAGGTATCGTCGGACTGCCGAATGTCGGCAAGTCCACTCTCTTCAACGCGATCACCAACGCGGACGCGGAAAGCGCCAACTACCCCTTCTGCACCATTGAGCCGAACGTCGGCATGGTGGCCGTTCCCGATGAGCGCCTCGATAAGCTCGCCGAGATGTACCACCCCAAGAAGAAGACTCCCGCCGTCATCGAATTTGTCGACATCGCGGGCCTCGTCAAGGGCGCGAGCCAGGGCGCGGGCCTCGGCAACAAGTTCCTCGAGAACATCCGCCGCACGGACGCCATCGTGCACGTTGTGCGCTGCTTTGACGATGAAAACATCATGCACGTCGTGGCCGACGCAAGCACGAACGTCCCCGTCGATCCCCTCGGCGACATTGAGACCATCGACCTGGAGCTCATCATGGCTGACCTTGAGATGGTCAACCGCCGTGTGGAAAAGGCGACGAAGATGGCCAAGGGCGACAAGAAGTTCCTGCACGAGGTCGAGCTCTTCTCCGACCTCGCAAAGCACCTCGACGCGGGCAAGAGCGCGCGCACGTTCGAGGTTTCATCCGACGACGCTGAGCTCATCGCGACCGCCGATCTACTCAGCCTCAAGCCCATCATCTACGCCGCGAACATGGACGAGGGCGGCTTTGCGAATCAGGACGGCAACCAGTACCTCCAGCAGGTCAAGGAGCTCGCCGACAAGGAGGGCGCGCAGGTTTTGCCGATTTGCGCCAAACTCGAGCAGGACATTGCCGAGCTGGACGGCGACGACCGCGCGATGTTCCTCGAGGACCTCGGCATCGAGGAATCCGGCCTCGACCGCCTGATCAAGTGCTCCTACGCGCTGCTCGGCCTCATCTCGTTCCTGACCTACGGCGAGGACGAGTGCAGGGCTTGGACGATCAAAAACGGCACCAAGGCCCCGCAGGCCGCGGGCAAGATCCACTCCGACATCGAGCGCGGCTTCATCCGCGCCGAAACGATCAATTTCGACGACATGATCCGCTGCGGCAGCGTCGCGGCGGCAAAGGAAAAGGGATTGCTGCGCAGCGAGGGCAAGGAGTACGTCGTCAAGGACGGCGACATGATCTACTTCCGTTTCAACGTGTAAAATTCCGAAAATTCCATCATAAATTTCCGAAGACGGTGCAGTTCAGCTGCACCGTCTTTTTTTAAGTGAAACGGGTGCGCTACCATGGTAGCGATTCTGCAAACCGTTGGTATCACATGGAAAACCGCACTTTAAATTTTTGGACCGCTACCAAACCGCTACCACGACTGGCCCACAAAGCGCTGGAATATAAGGAAAGGCGAAAATCCTAAGGGGATGCGATATCCACCGAATTGAACGATTTTGCGTTGATTCTGCTAAATTTTTCTTATTTTCAATTGTTTCTGCAATAATTTGAGGATTTTCAAATTTTGGCAGCAACCACGGGAAAGAGGGAGAGTCGGCGGGTGTTCGGCTCCAAGGGGATGGAAATTTATGAAAGGAGAGTAACATCTATGAAAAAGTTACTCGCAATGGTGCTGGCTCTGGTCATGACTCTGTCTCTGGCTGTCAGCGCCAACGCAGCCTTTGAAGATGCCAAGGATATCAACGCGACCTACGCCGAAGCCGTCGACGTTCTCGCTGGTATGAAGGTCTTCCAGGGCTACGACAACGGTAAGACTTTCAAGCCCCAGGGTGACATCACCCGTGCTGAGGTGGCTGCGATCGTCTACCGCATCTACACCGCCGACGTTAAGGATTCTTACGTCAAGAACTATGAGACCTACAACAAGTTCTCTGACATGGCCGGCGCCGGCTGGGCCAAGGGCTACATTGGCTACTGCGCCAACGCCGCTCTGGTCAAGGGCTATCCCAACGGCACCTTCCAGCCCTCCGGCAAGGTCACCGGTTATGAAGTCCTCGCGATGATCCTCCGCGCTGTTGGCTACGACAAGAACAACGAGTTCACCGGTACTGACTGGGCGCTGCATGTCGCTCAGATCGCCGAGCAGAACAAGATCCTGAAGAACGTCAAGGGCATCGACCTCAGCGCTCCCGCTTCCCGTGAGCTGGTCGCCGAGCTCCTGTTCCAGGCCATTCAGGTCCCGACCGTGACCTACACTGCTGCGTTCGGTTATCAGGATGTCAGCCTGACCGCTGACAAGAAGACCGACAAGCTGGTCAAGGCCAACTCCTCCCTCGGCTACAAGAACTTCAAGCTCGTCTACGGTGACGGTACTGACGACTGGGGTCGTCCCACCACCATCTGGGCCAAGGACGCTAACAACAACGGCGAGTATGATGCTAAGGATACCACTGAGTATGCTACCATCGTTGCCACTCCCGACGCCGCTTTCCATGTTGCTACCTCTCAGTGCGACATCTGTGAGGCTCTCGGCGAGAAGAAGGAAGCCAAGGTCGTTGAGGCTTACAACAACGGCAAGGCTGACAAGACCCTCCTTGAGACCTACAAGGCCACTGCTACCAAGGCTATGGTCGGCGCTCAGGGCGAGCAGATCGAGTACTATAAGGTTGACGGCGGCTATCGTCTGGTCGTGATCGACACCTATCTGGCTTATGTCAACGAGGTTGTCGAGAAGAAGGTCGACAGCAAGGATCACACCACCCGCGATGCTTACATGCAGCTCGATGTCTATAAGACTGATGATGGCAAGGCCACTACCCTCTATGTCAAGGGCAACGACTACGCTGAGGAAGACTGGGTCCTCGTCAACGTGAACGAGAAGGTCGACGTCAGCATCATCCGCACCACCAACAAGGCCGCTCAGGAGTCCGATCTCGTTGAGATCGTTGCTAAGGCTGACTCTTTCGAGGGTGTCCAGAGCAAGATCTACTACAAGGCCGACATGCACACCATCGAAGGCAAGGACTACGATGACGCTTACCGCTTCTATCTGAACGACGCCGGCAAGGACGGTTCCGTCAAGTACACCTGGTTCCTCGATCAGTTTGGTAATGTGATCGGCAGCTCCGCTATCGACAACACCAACTATGCTGTTCTGAAGGACATCGAGTGGGTCTCCGGTAAGGGCGCTCACGCTCAGGGCACGCTCGTCTACATGGACGGTAAGGAAGAATCCGTTGAGATCGCTTCCATCGATGGTCTGGACGGTGTGAAGGGCTTCTCCGGTAACTTCGATGTGAATAAGGACAATGCCACTACCGAACAGGGCGATACCGCTTCTGACGTTGCAATCGTTGGCGACAAGAAGGTTGCCTATGTCTCCACCTCCGATAAGTACAACGAAGACTACGAAGGCATGGCTCTGTTCATGGTTGAGACCAACAAGGACGGCGGCGTGAACCTGCAGGGTATCTCCACCAAGACTGTTGATAAGAAAACCAAGCTCGTTGATACCTACATCGAGTATGCTGAGAACGTCACCATCAAGGCTGAGTCCACTGTTATGAACGTTAAGAGCGGTGCTACGACCACCAAGTACGCTCTGACCAGCAACACTCAGTTCATCGTCCGCGAGCTGAATGACAAGGATGAGTACGTCTACAACACCTACACGCTCAAGACCCTGCCTGACTACGCTGAGAACAGCGTTGAGGCTTACTTCACCGTGAGCGACAACGACTATGTCACCCGCGTCTACATCAAGAATGCGACTAACGAGTCCGCTTTCGGCACCTACATCTTCATGCCCGAGGCCAGCAAGAGCAACTACTGGTACGACAGCGCCGACAAGGCTTACTACGTCAATGCTTATGTTGACGGCGAGCTCAAGACCATTGAGGTTGCTAAGGAAGTCGGCGAGAAGCTGGCTGCTGGCGAAGGCAAGCTCTTCGAAGTCACGGATGGTGGCTGGAGCAAGAGCCTCATCAACAGCACCTATGGTGTCCTGACCAACGCCGCAAAGGTCGTCCTCGTTACCGAGAAGACCGACGTTGATACTTGGACCAAGAACACCAAAAAGGCTGACTACATCACCGAGTACACCCTGAGTGCCAACGTCCTGCGTTCCAAGAGCGTTCTGGATGCCAACGCCCTGAATGTCATTGACACTGACGATGCCAAGATCATCACTTGGGATGGCGATGAGGTCACCTCTATCACCAAGGCTGTCCTTGAGGACTACGGCGTTTGGGCTGTCTCCAAGGATACCAAGTACGAGGGCTTCGCGACTGTGATCTACCTCGGCAACAAGCTCGGTGACTCTGCTGACGCTACCGTCTATGTCAACAATGAGACTGTTAAGTTCGAGCAGACTGCTACCCCGTTCTCCGCTACTGTGACTGGTGACCTCGGCGCTGCTGCCAAGGTTACCGCCAAGGCTGCCGACAAGAACGCGGTTGTCACTATCGCCGGTGATGCTACCTTCGGCGAGAGCAAGCAGGCTACCGTTACCGTCGTCTCTGAGGATGACACCAAGACCAACGTCTACACTGTTACTCTGGCAGCCAAGGAAGTTGTCGCTCCCGAGCTGACCTCTTTCTACGGCTATCAGGTTAAGGCCTATTCCGGCTCTGATCCCAACAAGAATGACGCCTATCGTACTGTCACCTTCACTGACGGTGACAAGATTGAGCTGGCTAAGCTCAGTGCCACGGTTACTAACGGTACTGTCAAGGCTTATGAGTACTGGGACGGCGCTGCCAACGGTGGAAATGGCGCTTATGCCACCATCACTGGCGACCTGACCGTTTCCTCTGCCGCTGATGCTACTTGGGTTCGCCTTACTGTTACCGGCAATGACGGCAACACTTACTACTTTGTTCTGAACACGGTCTATCAGGCCTAATTTAGAATTGAGTATAAACTAAGCTGAACCATTCAGCATAGTTTTTCACCCCCGAGGCTTTCGCCTCGGGGGTGTTTTTTTACCTTATTCTCTTACTCCGCGTCCTCCGTCGCCTTGTCGTAGCCGAGGATGATATACAGATACGTCGTGCCGTAGGTGTTCAGCTGGGCGTACGCGCCGCCGGTGTTGTAGGAATACCACGAGACGGAATCGTCCGCCCACGTGAGGTAGAGCAGCGAGTCCATGGTGGACTTGTCCGCGGCGTTGGTGCCCTTGTCGTTCGGGCGAACAAACACGCTGGGGTTGGCGATGCTGTTGTTGCCGGAAATGACGCGCTGCACCAGCACGAGCACCGGATAAAACGGGCTTGCGAGCGTGGTGGGCGCGGCCTGACCGACGTTGCCGTCGCCGACGTACGAGCCGAACGCCACGCGGCAGTTGTGACCGGCGGCGCCGAGGTTTTTGGCGAGCGCCGACACGGTCTGCGCGTCGGCCTTGCCGCTTTGCAGCGCCTGCGCCGCGTCGGCGTTGGCCTTGAGCGCCGCGTCGATGCCGTCGAACGCGTCGTTGAACGGCTTCATTCGGATCGGGTCGGTCCCGACCCATTGCGGGAGGTTGTAGTTTGCGGTCTTATCCATCGTCCCGCCCCCTTTCAGCGTCCGCGCATGACGGACAGCACACCAAGCGCCTCATCGATGCTCGAGAAGCGGTATTTGCGCTCGTTTTGCTCGCGCTGTGCCTTTTCGATCGGGTTTTCGAATTTCATCTGCGCTAAGTGCTCGCATTTTTCGATCTGGGTTCTGGGTCGTTCATAGGTGTTGTTGTACATGTTTTTCCTCCTCATTTTGTGCAGCCCGCGCATTTGCGCGGACCGTTTACAGCTATAAAGCTGTAAAGCGGTTTTTGGGACGAACCGGTGCAACGGAGGAAAAATTTTTCGCCTTGACAACGCGGGGAAGCGGGGTATAATGGAGACAGAAAAGGGCGCTGTTGTCATGACGGTTAGCCCTCAAAGCTGGTTAAAACAATACTATGTTAACCGCTCGGTGGCCGCCGGGCGGTTAACACGCTTTTGGGGCTATGTAGGTCATTACCACGAGGACAATGACGAGACACAGAAGAAAACGCAGAGCATTTTCTCTTCCCATCCGCATCACCCCCTTTCGCAAGGGAGTGGCTAACCGCCGTTTACAACAGCGCCTACCTTTATTTTACGGCTTTTGCCGCATTTTGTCAATCTTTGCCGCCCGTTTGGCGGTTTTTTGCATTTTTTAGAGGGTTTCGAGCGTGACCAGCGCGTCGAGCAGCGGCCACGCCTGCGCGAGCTCCCGACCCGCCTGCCAAAAGCCGATGCCCTGCAAGCCCTTTTCCGCCGCGAGGGCGATCTTCGCGCGCAGCGAGCGCGCGTCCTCGAACCAGACGACGTGCTCGCGCCGCATTTTGTCGAAGTAGTGGTAGCAGGGCGAGTGCGCGGTTTCGTCAAACTCAATTTCCGCCCCCACCAGCCGCGCCCGCGCGACGGCCGCTTGCGACGAGAACGTCTCGGCCCGCGTGCGGCCTTTTTCGTAGGGCAGCGGCCAGTCGTAGGCGTACAGCGGCGCGCCGAGGAAGATGTTCTCCCCCGCCGTGACCGAGAGCGCGTAATCGAGCACCGCGCGCACCTGCGGCAGCGGCGCGATGGCCTGCGGCTCGCCGTAGGTGTAGCCCCATTCGTAGGTCATCAGGAACACGGCGTTCGCGGCTTTTGATAGCAGCGCGTAGTCGTGCGCCTCGTAGAGCAGGCCTCGTTGCTGCGCGCTCGTCTTCGGCGCGAGCGCGGCGACGACGGGCTTTCCCTCCGCGTTCAGCGCCTCGCGCAGACGGCAGACGAACGCGGCGTAGGCCTCACGCAGCTCCGGCGGGACGTACTCGAAGTCGACGTCGAGGCCGTAGTATCCCTTTTTCGCCATCGTCTGCAAAATCTCGGCAAGGAGCGCGCTCTGCGCGCGGTCGTTTTGCAGGAGCAGCGCGGCGTTTTCGCTCGAAAAATTTCCCTCCGGCGTCAGCGTCGAGAGGTGCATGAGCGATTTTGCGCCATAGCGCGCCGCACGTTCGAGCAGGCGCGCGTCGTCGAGCGGCGCAAGGACTCCCGTGGGCGTGATGCCATAGGTGAACGGCGTCAGATACGTCAGGTACGGCAGGACCGAGTCGAGCAGCTCGCCGCCGATGTAGGGGTAGGCGTAGGCGTTCACGCCGAGCGTACCGAGCGGCGCTTCGTCTGCGTAGTCGATGGCAAGCACGTCGCCCTCGCGCAGAAGCTCGCGTCCGTGGAGGAAAAAGTTCCGCCGCAGGAGCGTCCTGACGCTCAAATCATAGTCCCGCGCGATGGACGGAAGCGTCTCCCCCGCGCGCACGGTGCGCAGTGTCTTCGGCGTCCGCACGACGAGCGCCTGGCCGATCACAAGCGGCGTACTCAGCGCAAGGCCGTTGTCCGCCGCGACGAACGCGGGCAGGGCGTCGTGCATCGCGGCGATGGAAGAAAGCGTGTCGCCGCGCTTTACAACATGAATGTGCATGGTCGATCACCTCGCACCATTCTATGCCGGATTTTTCGTGCTTACCCCAGCGCGACGTCCAGTATCATCATCAGAAGGAAGCCCACGAGGAAACCGCACGTCCCCCGCCGTCCGCCCGCGCGCGGAAGAAGCTCCTCCGCCACGACGTAGAGCATCGCCCCCGCTGCAAAGCTCAGAAGCCACGGCATCAGCGCGTGCACGCCCGCCGCCGCAAGCACGACGAGCGCGCCGAACAGCGGCTCCACCGCGCCGGAGAGCACGCCGGTCCAGAAGGCGCGCCGTTTCGACTTGCCCGATTGGTACACCGGCAGCGCCACCGCCGCGCCCTCGGGAAAGTTCTGCACGCCGATGCCGAGCGCCAGCGCGAACGCGCCGGCAAGGCTCTCCCCGTCCGCCGCGAGCGCGAACGCAAGGCCGACGGCCATGCCCTCGGGGATGTTGTGCAGCGTGATGGCCGAGAGGAGCAAAAAATCGCTGTGCACCTCTCCCCCGCCGCGCCGCCGCACGAGCTCGTCGAGCAGGAAGAGCGTCAGCGCGCCGAGCACAATGCCCGCCGCGGCGGGCAGAAACGGCGGCAGGCGCCCCTCTGCCTCCGTCTGTTCGATGGCGGGCAGGATGAGGCTCCACACGCTCGCCGCCATCATCACGCCCGCGGCAAAGCCCAGCAGCGCGCCCTGCGCGCGCTCGCACACCTTGCGGGCAAAAAAGAACACCGTCGCGGCGCCCAGCGCCGTCATCAGAAACGTGAAAGACGTGCCGAGCAGAGCCAGCATCAGTGGTCGAAGCATATCCGTTCATCGCCTTTACGGTTTGTCAGGCGGAAAAGCGCCTGTATGCCAGTATAGGCGTCAGGAATGAAAAACGTGAAAAAGGGCGCGGAGAAATTCTCCGCGCCCTTTTGGCTCCATATTGACTTACTGCATCAGCTGCGCGACCATGTCGGTGTACGCGCTGGGATCTTCGAGCGGCAGGCCCGCGATGAGGTTTGCCTGATCGTAGAGGATTTTGGCATACAGCGCCGCCTTGTCGCGATTGGTTGCCATCGCGGCGGCCATCGCCTTGACCGCCGGATGATCGACGTTCAGCTCGAGGATGCGCTCGGCCTTGATGGGCTCGGGCATCTGGAAGTTCTTGAAGTACTTCTCCATCTCGAAGCTGAAGCCCTCGCCCGCCGTCAGGCAGACGGGATGGGTCTTCAAGCGGTGCGAGACCTTGGCCTCCTTGATCTTGTCGCCGAGCGTCTCCTTGACGAACTGCATAAGCTCCGCGCTTTCGCTGTCGTCCTTGTGCTCTTCCTCGTCACCGAGCTCGAGGTCACCGTCCACGATGGAGCGGAAGGGCTTTTCGTCATAGTTCATCAATGCCTGCAAGACGAATTCGTCCGTCTCGCCGGTCAGGTATAGAACCTCGTAGTCCTTGTCCTTCAAAAGCTCGGTCTGCGGCAGCTTGTCCACGGCGGCGATGCTCTCGCCCGCGGCGTAGTAGATGCACTTCTGGTCTTCCTTCATGCGCTCGACGTACTCTTTGAGCGTCGTGAGCTTCTTCTGCGTGGAGGAATAGAACATCATCAGGTCCTTGAGCGAATCCTTGCGGCTCTCGCCGCCGTCGCTCACGATGCCGTAGCCGATCTGGCGGCCGAAGTTCTCATAGAACTTCTCGTAGCCCTCGCGGTCGTCCTTGAGGAACTTTTCAAGGTCGGCGCGGACCTTCTTTTCGAGGTTCTGGCCGATGACCTTGAGCTGGCGGTCGTGCTGTAAAAGCTCGCGGGAGATGTTCAGGCTCAGATCCGGCGAATCGACCACGCCGCGCACAAAGCGCAGATAGTCGGGCAGCAGCGAGTCGCACTTGTCCATGATGAGAACGCCCGCAGAGTAGAGCTGCAATCCCTTTTCATATCCTTCCGTGTAGAAGTTGAACGGGCGCGAAGACGGCACGAACAGCAGTGCCTTATAGGTCACGCTGCCCTCGGCCGAGACGGTGATCGTGCGCTGGGGCTTGTCGAATTCATGTGTCAGCTCGGAGTAGAACTTGTTGTACTCTTCGTCCGTGACGTCGCTCTTCTTGCGCTGCCAGAGCGGCACCATGGAGTTGACGGTCTTCATCTCCTCGACGGTCTCGTACTCGGGCTTCTCCGGGTCGCTGCCCTCTTTGACCTTCTGCTCGGGCAGCAGCATGCGGATGGGGTAGCGGATGTAGTCGGAATACTTCTTCACGAGCGCGTGCAGGCGGTAGGATTCCAAGTACTCGCTGTACTTCTCCTCGTCCGTATCGGGCTTGATGTGCATGATGACGTCGGTGCCGACGGCCTCCTTATCGCATTCAGTGATCGTATAGCCGTCCGCGCCTGAGGACTGCCACTCATAGGCCTGCTCCGAACCGTACTTCTTCGTGCGGACGGTGATCTCATCGGCGACCATGAACGCGGAGTAGAAGCCCACGCCGAACTGGCCAATGATGTCGATATCGGCGTCCTTCTTGTCCTTTTCCTCGGTCTCCTGGCGGAACTTGTAGGAGCCAGACGACGCGATGACACCGAGGTTGTTTTCAAGCTCTTCGCGGCTCATGCCGATGCCGTTATCCGAGACCGTCAACGTGCGGTTCTCCTTGTCGACCGACACCGTGATGGCAAAATCGCTGCGGTTCATGCCGACCTTGTCGTCCGTCAACGCGACGTAGCAGAGCTTGTCGATAGCGTCGCTGGCGTTGGAAATGATCTCGCGCAGGAAGATCTCCTTGTGCGTGTAAATCGAGTTGATCATCAGATCGAGCAAACGCTTCGATTCTGCTTTAAACTGTTTTTTAGCCATAAAAGCATCCCTCTCTGAATTGTATTTGAGCCTAAGTATAGCAGGAAATTCCTGATATTTGTTACTAAACTCTTAATTTTTAGCACTCTCCGATAGTAAGTGCTAAAACAGGATAGTTACCTTTTATTATATATAAAGGAAGCTATCGGTTTCGCACAGGTGCGAAGGATATGCCGCCTGCGGGCGGCAGGGGCAAAGGGGATATTCTCTTTCGCAAAAGAGAATATCCCCTTTGGAACCCCAAGAGAAAGGCTTAGATTGGCAGTCTCTGGCTTGAACAACTCTGATGTCTCCGAAGTGAAAGTGCCTCGTGCGCAGCGAAGCCGCGTTAGCATTGCAAGACGATTTGCCTCTGCTCCTACTATCCGCTGCCGCTCTGCCCATCTTGTAGAAGTACGCAGTAATTCCCGTCTATCAGGGCACTCCACAATGCGGCGAGCGCAGCAATGCCGCATTCGGCAGGCAGTCTGCCGCCGTGCTACCGTCACTCGCGCCTCACGATAGTAAGGCGCGGTTGCAAGACGTAACGATTTGCAAAAGATTCATGGCGAAGCCATGTACACCGCACCCACACTGCGCAGCGTGTGCAGTTATTCGAGCTACAAACTGCCAATGTCGGGGGACGAGGGGCTCTCCCCTCGTCCTTTCTCTTGGGGGTGTAAGGGGGATATTCTCTTTCCGAGAAAGAGAATATCCCCCTTCGCCGCGTCCCCACACGGTATGGGGCCAGAAGCAGCGCTGCCGCGCTGCACCCCCTGCGCCCTACGGGCGCAAAAAGAAACAGCCCTCGCGGGCTGCTTTCCTCCCGCGCCCGAGGCGCGAAAGTTGTCCAAATTGTCAATATGGGATACTTATCCCCATTTCCCCTCTTTTTTCTTTGGATAATATGCAGTATTGACTTCTGGCGTTTTAGAGGCTAAAATAAGCCCATCAAACATGAGAGATACATGAAAGGATTTAATGCTATGTTCCGTTTTGCTTATGCAAATCAGAATAACGCCGCCGCTTCTGCCATGTGCGCAGAGGCCGCTTCCTCCTGCACCTCTCAGTCCTCCCGCTTCAACTGCATCGCTCTGGGCGCCATTATTATGGCGTCCATTATTATTTCCCGCCTGATCGCCATTATTGGCATTTCTCTGCTGGTACTGGTACTTCTGGTCGTCCTGATGGGCGTTCCCGGGATGAAACGCGATTGCTGAGCGAGTAAAAAACGCGATACAGCAAAGCGGTTCCGCCGGGAATGGCGGACCCGCTTTTTTGTATAATAAATCTGTTCATTATTTAATCAAAGGAGATTTGAAACGATGAAAAAGAAGTTCATGTGCATGCTCATGGCTGCGGCCATGACGCTCTCGATGGCCGCCTGCGGCTCCAAGAGCGATGACACCAACACCGATCCCAACACCGACGGCACCGATAGCGCTGAGGTCCAGACCTTCAAGCTCGGTTCCTCCGGCCCTCTGACCGGTGACAGCGCGATCTACGGCATGGCCGTCGTTCAGGGTGCCGAGCTGGCCGTCAATGAAATCAACGCCAGCGACAGCAAGATCAAGTTCGAGTTCCAGAAGCAGGACGATGAGGCCGACGGCGAAAAGGCTGTCAACGCCTACAACACCATGATGGACAACGGCATGCAGGTCCTCGTCGGCCCCACCACCACTGGCGCTTCCATCGCGGTTGCCGATGCCTGCTACAATGACCGCACCTTTATGCTGACCCCGTCCGCTTCCTCCACCGACGTCACCGCGGGCAAGGACAATGTCTTCCAGGTCTGCTTCACCGACCCCAACCAGGGCGTTGGCGCTGCCGACTACATGGCTGAAAACTTCGCTGGTGCCAAAGTCGCCATCATCTACCGTAACGACGACGCTTACTCCCAGGGCATCCGCGACGCCTTCGTGACGGAAGCCGCCGATAAGGGCGCTTTCGAGGTCGTCTATCAGGGCACTTTCACCAACGATACCGCTTCCGACTTCTCCGTCCAGCTGGCCGGTGCGCAGAATGCCGGTGCTGACCTCGTCTTCCTCCCCATCTACTATCAGCCCGCTTCCATCATCTTCTCCCAGGCTAAGGCCATGGGCTATGCTCCCACTTTCTTCGGCGTGGACGGCATGGATGGCATCCTGACCATGCCCGGCTTCGACGCTTCCCTTGCTGAGGGTCTGATGCTCATGACCCCGTTCTCCGCTACCGATGAAGCCAACCAGGCGTTCGTTGACGCTTACACTGCCGCTTATGGCACCGAGCCCAACCAGTTCGCCGCTGACGCTTACGACGGCGTGTACATCGTGAAGGCCGCTCTCGAGGCCGCCGGCTGCACCGCCGATATGAGCAACGAAGAGATCTGCGACGCGCTCGTCAGCGCCATGACCTCCCTCAAGTTCACCGGTCTTACCGGTACTGACATGACCTGGAATGCCGAGGGTCAGGTCTCCAAGGCTCCGACCGCTTACGTCGTCAAGGACGGCCAGTACGTCAAGGGCTAAATTCCGAAAGCGCAAAAAGCTGCGACCTTTCTCAAAGGCGGGCTGCCGGGAGCGAAAGCTCCCGGCGGCCTATGCCCTGTTTCTATGGCGGAAACGAAGGCAGGTGTTTTCCCGCCTCTGCCCTTGTTTCTGCCACAGACGAACCATAATTCCGAAAGAGAAAAGAGAGGTGCCATCCTAATGGAATTTTTATCCTATCTCATCAGCGGCATCAGCCTCGGCAGTGTGTACGCCATCATCGCCCTCGGCTATACGATGGTTTACGGCATTGCCAAGATGCTGAACTTTGCCCACGGCGACATCATCATGATCGGCGGCTACGTATCGTTCTGCGCGATGTTCTATCTGGGACTGCCCAACATCGTGGCGGTGCTGCTGGCCGTCATCGTCTGCACGGTGCTTGGCGTCGTCATCGAGCGGCTTGCCTATAAGCCCCTGCGCTCGGCGCCCAGCCTCGCGGTCCTGATCACCGCCATCGGCGTGAGCTATTTCCTCCAGAACTCCGCGCTTCTCATCTGGAAGGCAGCCGCGCGTGTCTATCCTCCGGTGGTCGAGGGTTCGATGCAGCTGTTCGGCGGCAAGCTGACCGTCTCCTATGTGTCTCTTCTTACGATCGCGGCCTGCGTCGTTATCATGATCGGCCTCACCACGTTCGTCAACAAGAGCAAGATGGGCAAGGCCATGCGTGCCTGCTCGGAGGATAAGGCGGCGGCACAGCTGATGGGCATCAACGTCAACGCCACCATTTCCGCAACGTTCGCCATCGGCTCGGCGCTCGCCGCCATCGCCGGCGTGCTGCTCTGCTCGTTCAATACGTCGCTCATGCCGACGACCGGCTCCATGCCCGGCATCAAGGCCTTCACCGCGGCGGTGTTCGGCGGCATCGGCTCCATTCCCGGCGCGTTCCTCGGCGGTCTTCTGCTCGGCATCATCGAGGCCATGGCCAAGGCCTATATCTCGACGAACCTTGCAAACTCCATCGTCTTTGCCGTGCTGATCGTCGTGCTGCTCGTCAAGCCCGCAGGACTGCTCGGCAAGTACGTGCCGGAGAAAGTGTGAGGTGGCCGGAATGACAAAGAAAATGAAACAGTTCAACTCCCTCAAGAAAACCACCAGGGTTGACTTTGCGACCTATTTCGGCGTGATCGCCGCCTTCGTCATCGTGACGGTGCTGCAAAGCAACGGCTCTCTCAAGCGCTCGGTCATCGGTCTTCTCGTGCCGATCTGCTGCTATATGTCCATGGCCGTTTCGCTGAACCTCACGGTCGGTATCCTCGGTGAGCTGAGCCTCGGCCACGCGGGCTTTATGAGCGTGGGCGCGTTCTCCGGTATCGTCGTTTCGCAGAGCCTTGCGGGACTCATTCCGAATGGCCCCGTGCGCCTTGCGCTCTCGATGTTCATCGGCGCGCTTCTCGCCGCGCTCGTCGGCCTTCTCATCGGCACGCCCGTGCTCCGCTTGCAGGGCGACTATCTCGCCATCGTGACGCTCGCCTTCGGCGAGATCATCAAAGAGCTCATCAACTGCCTCATCATCGGCTGCGATGAAAACGGCCTGCACTTCATCTTCAACCCCGCCGGCAACAAGACGGTCGATGACCTCGGCCTGAGCGCCTCGGGCACCGCTATCATCAAGGGCGCGCAGGGTGCGACCGGCACCGCCACGATTGCAACGTTCACCGCGGGCTTCATCCTCGTGATGATCACGCTCATCGTCGTGCTGAACCTGACTCGTTCGCGTGCGGGCCGCGCGATCATGGCCATCCGTGATAACCGCATCGCCGCGCAGGCCATCGGCCTGAACCTGACGAAGTATAAGCTCATGGCGTTCGTCACCTCCGCCGCCCTTGCGGGCGCGGCAGGCGCGCTCTACGGTTTGAACTATTCCTCCCTCCAGGCGACGAAGTTCAACTTCAACCTCTCGATCCTCGTCCTCGTGTTCGTGGTGCTCGGCGGCCTCGGCAATATCTGGGGCTCGCTCGTCGCCGCTGCGGCGCTGACGATCCTGCCTGAGGCGCTGCGTCAGTTTGCCGACTTCCGTATGCTCATCTACGCGATCGTGCTGATCTTCGTCATGCTCGCGACCAACAATCCGCAGGCCAAGGCGTTCTTCCAGAGACTTCTGCCTCATCGCCGTGCCAGTGCTGAAAAGGAGGATTGACCATGACACAGAAAGAAAAAGCCAAGCTCGTTCCCGTCTCCCGTGAACCGGCGCTGCTCACCGAGCGCGACGCGGACAAGTCCCCTGTGCTCGAGTGCATCGACCTCGGCATCACGTTCGGCGGTCTGAAAGCGGTCGACAACTTCAATGTGACCATCGGTCGCACCGAGATCACCGGCCTCATCGGCCCGAACGGCGCCGGTAAGACGACGGTCTTCAACCTGCTCACCAAGGTCTATCAGCCCACCCACGGCACGATCCTCTTAAACGGCAAAGACATCCATGACCTCAACACCGCGCAGGTCAACCGCGCTGGCATCGCGCGTACGTTCCAGAACATCCGCCTGTTCGGCGAGCTGAGCGTGGAAGAAAACGTCACCGTCGCGATGGACACGCAGATGCACTACACGATGCCCGAGGGCATTTTCCGCCTGCCCCGCTTCTGGAAGGAAGAGCGCATCGTTCACGAGCGCGCGATGGAGCTTCTGTCCATCTTCCACATGGAGGATCTTGCCAAGGCCAAGGCAAGCTCGCTCCCCTACGGCGCACAGCGCCGCCTGGAAATTCTCCGCGCGCTGGCGACGAACCCGAGTCTGCTGCTTCTTGACGAACCCGCCGCCGGCATGAACCCGAGCGAGACGGCTGAGCTGATGGAAAACATCCGCTCCATCCGCGATACGTTCAAGATCGCGGTGCTGCTCATCGAGCACGACATGAACCTCGTCATGAACATCTGCGAGGGCATTGCCGTTTTGAACTTCGGCCATGTCATCGCCAAGGGCACACCCGAAGACATTCAGAACAATCCCGAGGTCATTGAAGCCTACCTCGGCAAGCAGAAGGAGGCCTAACGATGGGACAGATCTTACAGGTAAATGATCTTCACGTTTACTACGGCAGCATCCACGCCGTCAAGGGCGTTTCCTTCGAGGTCAACGAGGGTGAGGTCGTCACGCTGATCGGTGCGAACGGCGCGGGTAAGTCGACCGTTCTGAACACGGTCTCCGGCCTTCTGCATCCCAAGCACGGCAGCGTTGTTTTTGAAGGCAAGGACTTAAAGGGCGTCCCCGCGCACAAGATCGTCGAGCACGGTCTTGCGCAGGTCCCCGAAGGCCGCCACGTCTTTTTGCAGATGACGGTCGAGGATAACCTTGAAATGGGCGCCTACACCCAGCCGAATTCCACCATTGAAGCGGGCATTGCGGACGTCTACGAGCGCTTCCCGCGCCTCAAAGAGCGCCGCAAGCAGATCGCCGGTACGCTCTCCGGCGGTGAGCAGCAGATGCTCGCCATGGGCAGAGCGCTCATGTCGAAGCCGAAGCTTCTGATGCTCGACGAGCCGTCTATGGGCCTCGCTCCGATCCTCGTTGAGCAGATCTTTGACATCATCCGCGAGCTGCACGCTGCGGGCACGACGATCCTGCTCGTCGAGCAGAACGCGCAGGCCGCGCTCTCCGTCGCCGACCGCGCGTACGTGCTTGAAACGGGCCGCATCACGCTCTCCGGCACCGGCAAGGAGCTCATGGCGAGCGACGCGGTGCGCAGAGCCTACCTTGGCGGCTGATCTCCCCACCTAAAAAAGAGTCGTTCGACCGAACGGCTCTTTTTTTGCGCACTTTCCCCGCCGTGTGAAATTTCTCACTGATGTACTGCACATTCTGCAAAGATATGATATACTGACGAAGCAAAAATGCTGTGCCCGCCGCACGGCGGGAAACGATTGGAGGAGCGCCATGTTCAAAATTCTCATTGCGGAGGATGACCGCGAGCTGCGCCAGCTCTTCGCCCACGTGCTCACCAAAAACGGTTACACTGTCCTCGGTGTCTCCAACGGCGAAGAGGCGCTTGCCGCGCTCGAGCAGAGCTATTACGATCTTATCATCTCCGACATTATGATGCCGAAAATGGACGGCTACGAGCTTGTGCGCTCGATCCGTGAGAGCGGCTCATCCATTCCTATTATGATGATCACCGCCAAGGACGCCTTTGACGACATGCGCCTCGGCTTCCTCTCCGGCAGCGACGACTATATGGTCAAGCCCATCAACATCGGGGAAATGGTGCTGCGCGTGAGCGCGCTGCTGCGCCGCGCCCAGATGGCGAGCGAGCGCCGTCAGGTCATCGGCGGCACGGTGATGGAGTGCGACTCGCTCAGCGTCACCGTCGACGGCGAGAGCATGGTGCTGCCGCAGAAGGAATTCATGCTGCTCTACAAAATGGCGTCGTTCCCCGGCCGCATCTTCACGCGCCAGCAGCTCATGGACGACATCTGGGGCTATGATTCCAGCACCGACACCCACACCGTCGATGTCCACATCGCGCGCCTGCGCGAGCGCTTCCGCGACAATCCCGACTTCAAGATCGTCACGATGCGCGGCGTGGGATATAAGGTGGTGCGCACATGAAAAAACGGCGCAATAAATTTCTCGACATCCGCGTGCAGTTCTTCTTCATCAGCATGGCGGGCTTTATCGGCGTGGCGCTGCTTGCCGCGCTCGCGGCCTGGGGGCTCGAGCACCTCGGCGTCAATGTGCCGATGTTCGTGTGGCTGCTCATCTTCACGCTGCTGCTCGGCAGCGCGACGGCGGCGGGCTTTTCCATCGCGTTCTTCGCGCCCATCTCGCGCCTGTCGCGCGCGATGAAGGAGGTCGCGGGTGGCAACTTCCGCGTGCATGTGGAGACGAAGAGCGTTTTTCGCGATATCCGCGACAGCTTTGACAGCTTCAACCTCATGGTCAGCGAGCTGAACGCGACCGAGACCCTGCAGACCGACTTCATCTCGAACGTCTCGCACGAGTTCAAAACGCCCATCAGCGCGATCGAGGGCTACGCCTCACTTTTGCAGGAGCACCAGCAATCCCCCGAGGAGCAGGCGGAGTACATCGACAAGATTCTCTTCAACACGCGCAGGCTTTCCGCCCTCGCGGGCAACATTCTGCTGCTCTCTAAGCTCGACAGCCAGTCCATCCACCCCCAGCGCTCGCGCTTCCGCCTCGACGAGCAGGTAAGGCAGTGCATTCTGGCCCTTGAGCGCAAGTGGACGGAAAAGGACGTCGACTTCGACGTCGACCTCGACTCCGTCGACTTCACGGGCTATGAAGGACTCTTACAGCATGTGTGGATGAACCTCATCGACAACGCCGTCAAGTTCGGCCCGCGCGGCGGCCTGATCCGCATGCGCCTCATCGAGGAAAACGGCAGCGTGCTCTTCACCATCGACAACGAGGGCAAAAGCATCCCCGACGAGGATAAGTCCCGCATTTTTAACAAATTCTATCAGGGGGACAGCTCGCACGAATCCGAGGGCAACGGCCTCGGCCTTGCGCTTGTGCGCAAGATCGTCGCCATCCACGGCGGCGAGGTCTGGGTCGAAGACCCGGTGAACGGCGGCTGCCGCTTCGCCGTGCGTCTGCCGGTAGAGAAATGACCGCCATTTTTCAACAAAAATTGAGATTCTCTTCATCATTTGTTCGAAACTCTATGCTATATTAAATCTTAGCAGCCGCAGAGGCGGCTTTTCCCCGGCGCAGTGTCCCTGCGTCGGGCTTTTATCACGGGATAAGGAGAGGTGACGATGGGCTTTCTGCGCTGCTGCGTTTATTACGGAATTTTAGCCGTCGTGTCGTTTTTCATCGGGCGGCTGCTGCCAAAATCCTGGTTTCACGGCGACAAATTCCCCTACCGCTGCGCGAGCTGGGAAGCAAAGCTCTTCCGCTTTCTGCGCGTGCACGAGTGGCAGGACAAGGTGCCCGACATGAGCAAGATCGTCCCCAAGCTCATCCCCGCCAAAAGGCTGGACACGGACTTTCGCGCGCAGCTTCCGCGCATGATCGAAGAGACCTGCGTCGCTGAGTTCACGCACTTTGTGCTCATCCTGCTCGGCTTTTACGCACTGCGCCTCTGGCCCGGAACGGGCGGCGCGGTCGTCACCGCCATCTATATTCTATTCGGCAACCTGCCGTTTCTCATCATTCAGCGCTACAACCGGCCGCGGCTGCAAAAGCTTCTCGCCGCGCAGCAGCGCCGGAGCAGACGCAACCAAGAAGAACAACAGTAAAGGATCGGAGCTTTTCATGAAAGTCTTGATTTTAAGCTGCAACACCGGCGAGGGGCACAACTCCTGCGCCGCGGCGCTCGAGGAGGAGTGCCGCAACCAGAACATTCCCTGCGACACCGAGGACGCGCTGCGCTTCATCTCGCCCGAGGTCTCGCGCTTTATCTCGAACTGGCACGTGCGCATCTATCGCCACGCGCCGGGTCTTTTCCGCGTGGGCTACCGCGCGGCAGAGGATCATCCCGCCCAGTTTCACGAGGGCTCCGCGCTCTACCGCTACCTGACGCAGGGCGCGGAAAAGCTCTGCGGCTTCATCGCCGGCAGCGGGTACGACACGGTCATCTGTACCCACACGTTCGCGGCGCTGATGGTCAGCGAGGTCGTGAAGACGCATCTGCCAAACCTCAAGACCTGCTTCATCGCCACGGACTACACCTGTTCGCCCAGCGTGAAGGACAGCTCGCTCGACCGCTACTTTATCCCTGCCTCATCGCTCTCGGGCGATTTTCTCGGCGGCGGCGTGACGAGCGAACGCCTGCGTGCCTGCGGCATCCCCGTGCGCCAGATGTTCCGCTCCAGCGTGCGCAAGGAGGACGCCAAGCACGCCTTCGGCATCCCCACGGATCACAAGCACCTTGTGATGATGTGCGGCAGCATGGGCTGCGGCCCCATCATGAGCATTGCTCGCCGCATCGGGCGCGACCTGCCGGACGATCAGGACTTAACGATCGTCTGCGGCACGAACAAGCAGCTCTACCGCCGGCTCCAGCGCCGCTTCTATGACTCGAAAAATGTCCACGTCCGTTCGTATGTGAAGGACATGGCGCTTTTGATGGACTCCGCCGACCTCTACCTCACAAAGCCCGGCGGCATCAGCGTGACCGAGGCGGCCTCGATGCGCCTGCCGATGGTGTTCATCGACGCGGTCGCGGGCTGCGAGGAGTACAACAAGGATTTCTTCCTGCGCACGGGCGGCGCGGTCACAGGGCAGACACCCAAGGAGATCGCGCGCACGAGCCTTCGCCTTCTCAGCGACAAGGACACGCTTGAAAAGATGGGCGACGCGCTCGACGCCGCCGTGCCGCACAACGCCGCGGCCAACATTCTCTCCGAGATGAGTGAAGCCGAGGAGGAGAAGGAGGAAGACCTCGCATGATCAAACCCAGCGTTGACTACCGCCAGTTCCGCTTCAGTAAGCTGAACACGCCGGAGTTCTCCCACGTGTGGCTGCTGCTCTACTGGCCGCTTTTCGGCCTCGGCTTTTCGTATGTCGAGCGCTTCTACCCCGTGGCGCACTACATCAATATGCACTGCGCGCTCGACGATCTGATTCCTTTTAATGAATGGTTTCTGATCCCCTACCTGTTCTGGTTTGTGTACCTCATCGGCGCGGTGGCCTACACGTTCTTTTTCGACGTGTCGGGCTTTCGCCGCATGATGCGCTTCGTGATGATCACCTACTCGGTGACGCTCATTATCTACTTTCTCTTCCCCACCTGTCAGATGCTCCGGCCTGAGGTCTTCCCGCGCGACAATGCCCTCACGCGCTTCATCGCGGGGTTCTACGTGTTCGACACGAACACGAACGTCTGCCCGTCGCTGCATGTCATCGGCTCGATGGCGGCATTTTTCGCTTTCTGGTATGCGCCCATCTTCTCCAAGCGCGGCTGGCGCATCGCCTCGACCGCCGCGGCATTTTTTATCAGCATTTCCACCGTCTTTATGAAGCAGCACTCCATTCTGGATGTCGCCGCAGCCATCCCGCTGTGCGCGATCGGGTATTATTTCGCCTACGTCAGAACGTCGAAAAAGTCCCGCGCCGCCGTGCCGGACATCACAAGATAAGAAAATGCATCCGCAGAAGCGCTGATCGCTTTTGCGGATGCTTCTTTTATACGGCTCTCCCGTCGCTTTATTTTGCATATATTCGCGCATAATTGCATACTTTTGTGAATTTTCGGCTTTTCGCATGCATATTTGTGCACCTTGCATAGAAAGGCGTCGAAAGTTCCGGCATTTTTTGAGTTTTTAATCGTTGACAATGAATAAGTAAACATTTATACTAGCGCTATCGTTTCTGAAGCGTATGAAAATTCGTTCAATGATCAAACATTATACAAGATGGAAAGAAATTGAAAAAGGAGCTATCAACCATGAAAAAGTTTACTGCACTGATGCTGGCTCTGATGATGAGCCTTTCGCTGGTCGCCTGCGGCAATAAGACCGACGACAGCAACAACGCCGATGATGCCAACACCGACAACAACACCGAGCAGACCGGCGGCACGCTGGTGCTCGGCACCTCCGCTGACTACGCCCCGTACGAGTTCATGTATGCCGATGACAACGGCACGATGCAGTACGCCGGTATCGACATTTCCGCCGGCCAGTACATCGCCGATGAGTTGGGCATGGAGCTTCAGGTCGAGAACATGAGCTTCGACTACCTGCTCACCTCTCTTGCCAAGGGCGATTTTGATATCGTCATGGCAGCCATCGAGGTCACGCCCGAGCGTCTCCAGTCCGCTGACTTCTCCGATCCCTACTACACCGACCTGCCGGCCATGATCCTTGTCAAGGCTGACGCCGCCGATCAGTACAACACCCTCGCCGACTTCGCCGGCAAGAGCGTCGGCGCACAGACCGCCACCACCAAGGAAGCCATCGTCACCGACCAGATGGAAGGCGCGAACCTCGTCTCCCTCTCCCTTGTGACTGACCTCGTCAACGAGCTTGTCTACGGCAAGGTCGATGCGATCGTCGTCGATGGCGCTGTCGCCGAGCAGTATGCCGAGGCCAACCCCGATCTGGTCGTCGCTGCCGCTTCCTCCGAGCTCGGTGAAGCTCAGCCCTACTGCATCGCTGTTGCCAAGGGCGACCCCAAGGGCCTGCTGCCCGGCATCAACGAGGCCATCGCTAAGATGACTTCCGAGAACAAGATGGAAGAATTCATCGCCGCTGCCGATGAGCTGAGCGGCAAGGCCGTCGAGGTCACCGCGGACGCTCCTGCGGCCTAAGTTCTCCCCTTTAACTACGCTCTCTTCTCACTATCTCTCATAGCCAATGAGCAAAGCCCCAAATGGCTTTGCTCATTGGCGTCTCTTAATGAAAAGAGTCGAGCCTCTTTTCATTAAATTCTCACTCCACTCTGTGCCTCGCCCCCGCAAGCGGGTGCTTCGACACTCGCTCCGCGCAAAGTGTTTTTTGCCACGCGCATGTCGTGGCAAAAAACGAGCAAGATTTTTTCGCGCTGGCAGCGCGAAACTCTGCGAGGCTTATCCCAACTAAATCACACATCTGAAAGGAGATCTCTCCCATGGATCTTGCCACGCGGTGGAGCAACCTCTTTGTCGGCATGTCGCCGGCGTCGTTCTTTAACTTTTCCTTTTTGCCGAAATACGGCGTCTACTTTTTGCAGGCGCTCGGCTACACGCTGCTGCTGGCCGTCATCTCGGTCCTGCTGGCGGTCATTCCGGCGCTGCTGCTCGCGTTCATGCGCCTGAGCAAGAATAAGTTTGTGCGCGGCATTTCCGGCGCGTACATCGCGATCTTCCGCTCTACGCCGCTGCTCGTGCAGCTCTCGATCATTTACTTCGGCTTTTTTGGCGCGATCTCCATCCCGCGCCTGTACATCTTCGGCTTTATCGACGTTTCCCGCTTCATCCCCGGCGTTGTGGCCCTCGCGCTCAACAGCTCGGCCTACGTTGCCGAGATCTTCCGTGCGGGCATCCTTGCCGTCGACGCAGGCCAGACTGAGGCTGCGCGCTCGCTGGGTCTTTCCGCCACGCAGGCGATGAAGCTCGTCGTGCTGCCGCAGGCCATCAAGAATGTCCTGCCCGCGCTCGGCAACGAGGTCGTCACCATGGTCAAGGAATCGTCCATCTGCTCCACGCTCGGCATGGTCGAGCTGATGTTCGCCGCGAAGACCGTGGCGACGTCCACTTACATTTCCCTCGCGCCTTACGTGCTGGCGGCGCTGATGTATTTCTGCATCACCTACCCCGCCGGCAAGGCGATTGAAGCGCTCGAAAGGAGGATGCGTCGTGGCGACAAGCACTAATTCTCTCATCCGCGTGACGGACGTCTGCAAGGAGTACAACGGCGGCAGCGTCCACGCGCTCTCCCACTGCAATTTAAGCGTGAAAAAGGGCGAGGTCGTGGCCATCATCGGCCCCTCCGGCAGCGGCAAATCGACGCTGCTGCGCTGCCTGAACCTCCTCGAGCAGCCGACCTCCGGCACCATTTACTTCAAGGATGTCGCCCTCAACGGCAAGAAGGTCAACTTGGACCTCCACCGCCGCGAGATGGGCATGGTGTTCCAGCACTTCAACCTCTTCCCGCACATGACGGTCAAGAAGAACATCACCCTCGCACCCGTCAAGCTGGGCCTCAAGTCCCAGGCGGAGGCCGACGCACAGGCCATGGCGCTGCTTGAGCGCATCGGCCTTGCCGACAAAGCGAATGAGTATCCCGCGATGCTCTCCGGCGGCCAGAAGCAGCGTATCGCCATCGTGCGCGCGCTCGCCATGGCGCCCGAGGTCATGCTCTTCGACGAGCCGACCTCCGCGCTCGACCCCGAGATGGTCGGCGAGGTGCTCGATTTGATGCGCGACCTTGCGAAAGACGGCATGACAATGGTCGTCGTCACGCATGAGATGGGCTTCGCGCGCGAGGTCGCCGACCGCGTCGTCTTCATGTCCGAGGGCGCGATCATCGAAGAGGGCTCCCCTGCCGATCTCTTCGATCACCCACAGAGCGAAAGACTGCAATCGTTCCTCGCAAAGGTCCTCTAAACCGCATAGCAAAACAGGCGTCCGGCCATTGGCCGGACGCCTGTTTTCTTGTCGGTATGATGTTTTTTACATCTTCTCCGGTGCGGAGCAGCCGATGACCTTGAGGCCGTTGGCGAGCACCTGACGGGTCGCGCTCGCGAGCTTGAGGCGCGCGTCGATGACGGCCTCGTCCTCGCCCTTGATGCGGCAGGCATTGTAGAACTTGTGGAACGCCGCGGCAAGACGCATGAGGTAGCGGTTGATGTAGCTCGGGTCGTAGTCGCGCGCTGCCATGCGAATTTCCTCGGCAAAGGAGGAGAGTTCCTTGATGAGCGCGTGCTCAGCATCGCTCGAAAGGATGGACAGGTCGACCGCGCCGGGCTTGACGCTGTGGCCCTCCTCTTCCAGCGCCTTTAAGAGGCTGCAAATTCGCGCGTGCGCGTACTGGATGTAGTAGATGGGGTTCTCGCTGTCCTCGCGCACGGCGAGGCCGAGGTCAAATTCCATCTGCGTGTCGGGCTTGGCGTTGAAGAAGTAACGGCAGGCGTCGACGGGAATTTCGTCGAGCAGGTCAGAGAGCGAGATGGTCTTACCCGTGCGCTTGGACATACGCACGACCTCGCCGTCGCGCACGAGCTTAACGAGCTGCATCAGCACGATGTCGAGACGGTTGGTCCCGTCGAGGCCCAGCGCGTCCATCGCGCCCTTCATGCGGGCCACGTGACCGTGATGGTCCGCGCCCCAGATGTTAATGACCTTGTCGAAATGACGCACGGCGAACTTGTTGCGGTGATAGGCAATGTCGCCGGCAAAGTAGGTGTAGAAGCCGTTGGCGCGGCGCAGAACGTCGTCCTTTAAGTCGAGCTTGTCGATGTCCTCGTCCTTCTTGCCCTGCTTGCGGTACTGCTCGCGCATGATGTCGGCGGTCTTGAGCCAGAGCGCGCCTTCCTTTTCATACGTCCAGCCGAGCTTATGAAGCTCCTCGACGGTGTCTTTGACATAGCCGCTGTTGTGCAGCGAGGACTCGAAGAACCACTCGTCGAACTTGATGCCGTAGCGCTCGAGGTCGCTCTTCATCTTCGGGATATTGCGGTCCAGGCCGAAGCGCGCCATATCGGCGTGGCGCTCCTCGACGGACTTTTCCAGATAGCTGTCGCCGTGGACATCGTAGAAGGCCTTGGCGAGCTCGCGGATGTCGTCGCCGTGGTAGCCGTCCTCGGGGAACTCGATCGCATCCTCGCCCTTGATGAGCTGGATGTAGCGTGCTTCGATGCTCTTGGCAAACTTTTCGATCTGGTTGCCAAAGTCGTTGACGTAGAACTCGCGCCAGACATTCGCGCCCGACCAGTCGAGCACCTCGGCGAGCGTATCGCCCAGCACGCCGCCGCGGGCGTTGCCCATGTGCATGGGGCCCGTGGGGTTCGCGGAGACGAACTCGACCATGTACTTCTTGCCGCCCAGCCAGTTGTCGCGGCCGTAGTCGCCCTTCTCCTCCTCAACGGCGGTCAGAACGTCGGCATACCACTTGTCGCCGAGGCGGAAGTTCAGAAAGCCGGGGCCCGCGATCTCGACGCTCGTAAAGTACGTGTCGCTCAGGTCCATGTGCTCGGTCAGAATTTTCGCGACCTCGCGGGGATTCTTGCGCATGGCCTTGGATGCGGCCAAGCAGAACGTCGTCGTATAGTCGCCGTTGGCGGTATCCTTGGGGATCTCCACGGCGGGGATGGTCTGCACGCCCTCGGGCAGCAACCCCTCCTGCACAGCCGCGCGATAAGCCGCCGCCGTCAGTTCGGCGATCTGGTTCTTTGCGCTGCGGATCATATTCATAGCAATTTCTCCTCTATCCTTTGCGGTTTTACCCAAACGGCGCGGCACATTCGTCCGAAATCGCCCCATGGGGATACTTTTTTGCAATTATACTATATTTAATGGCAGAAAACAAGGGAATCCGGTAAGAAATCTGCCGCGCCTCCATCACGGGCAAACGCAGGCGCGGCAAGGCCTTTTCCGCGATAAAAATCGCTGGTCCAGAAAGAGAATATTTTCGTGTCCAGTTGGGCGCGGCAGAGGCGTTTTGACGGCGCGGCGTGCCCGTCTTGCACGGCCACTGTGCCGCCTGTCAGCGTTTTATTGCAGACCAGTATGCATTTCTCTCCGTGTGCCAGTGAGCGCCGCAAAATCGCGTCTCTCTTGCTTTTTTAACCAAAAATAATATAATAACGATAGCATTATTTAGATGCTTTTGAGAGATTTTGAGAGTAAAACGATAAAAGGAGGACTATCCCATGCCCGTTAATCTGAAAGGCCGTTCTTTCCTGACGCTGAAAGACTTCACCCCCGACGAGATCCGCTATATGCTCAATCTCGCCGCTGACCTCAAGGCCAAAAAGCGCGCCGGCATCCGCGGCAACCTGCTCGCCGGCAAGAACATCGTGCTGCTGTTTGAAAAGACCTCTACCCGCACCCGCTGCGCGTTCGAGGTCGCCGCTTATGATGAAGGCGCAAGCGTCACCTTCCTCGATTCCAAGTCTTCCCAGATGGGCAAGAAGGAAACGATGGTTGACACCGCCAAGGTCCTGGGCCGCTTCTACGACGGCATCGAGTACCGCGGCTACGACCAGAAGGTCGTCGAGGGTCTCGCCGCCAACGCGGGCGTTCCCGTTTGGAACGGCCTGACCGACGTTGACCACCCCACCCAGGCGCTTGCCGATATCCTGACGCTGATGGAGAACACCAAGAAGCCGCTCAGCAAGTGCAAGCTCGTCTTCTGCGGCGACACGCGCAACAACGTCGCCTACTGCCTCATGTACATCTGCGCTAAGCTCGGCATCCACTATGTCGGCTGGGGTCCGAAGGAGCTCGCGCCCGCCGCTGACGTCGTCGAGTACTGCCGCGAGGTCGGCAAGGAGACCGGCGCCGTCGTCGAGTACGGTGAGGACAGAGAACTCATCAAGGGCGCGGACGCCCTCTACACCGATATTTGGGCCTCCATGGGCGAAGAGGACAAGATCCCCGAGCGCGTCAAGCTGCTCACGCCCTTCAAGGTCACGGGCGAGGTGCTCAAGGCTACGGAGAATCCCGACTGCATTTTCCTGCACTGCCTGCCCTCCTTCCACGACTTCGACACCACGATGGCTGCTTCGCAGAAGGAGCTCGGCTACGATATCCGCGAGGTCACGGACGAGGTCTTCCTCTCCCCCAACTCCAAGGTCTTCGACGAGGCGGAGAACCGCATGCACACCATCAAGGCCGTCATGGTCGCGACGATCGGCAACGTGTAATTGCTGCAAAAACGATAAAAAGAATGGGAACGCTCGGCGTTCCCATTCTTTTTCATTTTTTACTTTTCAAGCTGGGACCAGTCGCGGGGCTCGCGCAGCTCGGTCCACTTTTCATACTGGGAGTTCGTCTTGAACTCGTAGTAGTGGCTGTTCGTCGTTATTATAACACTCAAAAAATAATCTTCAAGCGGAATCCCGTCGAATTTTGTCGGCAGTAAAACTTTTAATGCCTGTTGAGCTTTGTCGCGTTTCAGAAATACCTTGCGGTTTAATCGGTTTTATGGCGGAGCAGGAAGGGCGGATCGCTCCGCCCCCCCTGTCCTCTCTCAATCTCGTCTCTCTCGTTCACTTGCAGTACTGGCGCAGATCATAGCACAGGCGCTCGGCCTCCTGCTCGCCGCGGGCAACGATCGCCACGGCGTCGTTGCCGGAGATGCAGCCGAGCATATCGGGCAGCTTCATCGCGTCGATAGCCGCGCCCGCCGCGTCGGCGAGCCCCGGCAGCGTCTTGAGCAACACAACGATCCCCGCGTAGTCCACGCCCACGCTGCACTCGTTCAAAATGAGCTTCAGGCGCTTCGTGTTGTCGATGTGGTCGGCTTTGCCGGACACGGCGTAGCGGCTGCGGCCGCCGCCGATCGGCTCCTTATAAAGGTACAGCTCCTTGATATCGCGCGAGACGGTCGTCTGCTTGCTCTCGATGCCGCACTCGGCGAGACGCGCAATGAGCTCCTCCTGCGTCTCGATATTGTACTTTTCGATCAGCTCCAGGATCTTCTCTTGTCGCTTGCCCTTCATGGCTCTCTCCCATTTTCCTCCGCCCGGCCAGCTGCCGGCGCGGATGAGCTCTTCTCTCTTCTCTCTTCTCTCGTTCTGCGGCGGAATTTTTTACAGGTCGTCGCGGTTGACGGGGCAGGACATGCAGCGCGGGCCGCCGCGGCCGCGCGACAGCTCGGCAGACGGCACGGTCAGCACGTCGAGGCCGTGCTTTGCGAGCAAGTCGTTCGTCACATAGTTGCGCTCATAGGTGATGACGCGGCCCGGCGCGATACACAGCGTGTTCGAGCCGTCGTTCCACTGCTCGCGCTGCGCGGCCATCAGGTCGCCGCCGCCGCAGCGGATCAGGTCGACCGCGGGCAGCTTGAGCTCGAGGGCCAGAATGTCCTTGAGTTCTTCCTTGATCGCGCCGAAGCGGAGCTCGCCGTGCTCGTCGAGCGTCATCTCATAAACGCTCAGCGGGCCCTCGATCTCGGGATGGATGGTGAACTTGTCGTAGTCGACCATCGTGAAGACGGTGTCGAGGTGCATGAACGCGCGCGTCTCGGGAATGTCGAAGGCGAGCACCTTCTTAAAGTCGGAGTTTTGCAGAAGATTGCGCGCAAACGTCTCCGCACCGGAGACCGTCGTGCGCTCGGACAGGCCGATGGCCACGATGTCCTTGGACAGCACGAGCACGTCGCCGCCCTCGATCGAGTAGCTGTCGGACAGGTCGTACCACATCTTGTTGTCCTGCGTGGCAAAGTCGCGGTTGTAGAGGAACATGTACTTTAAGAGCAGACTCTCGCGTTTGCGCGCAGGGGTATGCATGCGGTGGATGTTGATGCCCTCGCCCACGCAGGCGCCGGGGTCGCGGGTGAAGTACAGGTTCGGCATCGGGTCGGAGACGAACGGATAGTCGTCGTCGACTAAGTCCATCAGCGACGTCGGCTGCTTGGTGGCGACCTCGCAGCGCTTGATGCCCGCGATCATCTTCGTCACCATCTGCTTGGGCGGCATGTCGAGAAGAAGGCTCGTCATGCTCGCGCGCAGGCCCTTGGCGTGGATCTTGCTGATGTTCAAAAAGTCGTTGACCAGCTGGATCTGGCGTGCGGGGTCGGCGATCGCCTTGGCGACCTCGTCGACATAGTAGATGACCTCGACGCCGTTTTCGCGCAGGACCTCGGCAAAGCGGTCGTGCTCCTCCTGGGCGACCTTTAAGTACGGGATGTCGTCAAACAGCAGGCGCTCGAGCGTCGCGGGCGTCAGCGATTCCAGCTCCTCGCCGGGGCGGTGCAGCAGCACCTTGTTGAGCTTTCCGATCTCGGAAAAGTTATGGATGCCTGAATACATAAGTCGTGCTCCCTTTCCCGGGATGCCGGCGGCTCTCTCATCGACCGCCCGTACACCCCGACCTGTTTTCCCTGTCCGTGCCGCCGGAGCTCCCCGACGGTCCGCGGATCGTTTTACCGTTATTACGCAGTAAAGTATATACTTTCAAAAGGCGCTTGTGATGTATCAGTGCTTTTGCCATTTCGTGTACCAGTCATTCCTCCAGCTCTTCTTCCAGCGCTTTGCGCAATACGTCCATGCCCTGCCCCAGCCGCTCGTAGGATTCATAGGAGTAGTTGATGCGGATGTGGTCGCGCCCGCCGTTCTTGCAGGGATAAAAAACGTGTCCGGGGATCAGCGTGACGCCCATGTTGTAGGCCCGGCTGATAAAGCGCTTGCTGTCCACGCCGTCCGGCAGCCTGCACCAGACATATACGCCGCCTCTCGGCTTTGTATAACTCACGCCGAGCGGCGCAAGCTCGTCGAGCTTTTGGCATACCAAATCTCGATTCGTGCGGTAGATGTCGCGAAATTTTAAAAGCGACGTGTAGTAAATGCCGTCGTCCAGGTACATGCCGAGGAGCTTTTGCGTCATCCAGTCTGAGGCCATCAGCCGCACGGAGACGAGGTAGCTCAGCGCGCGGATAAAATCGCGGTTACCCGTGATGAAAGCAAGGCTCAGTCCCGGGATGAACGTGAGTGAAAACGAATAGATGTAAATGACGTTGCCCATCGTGTCAAACGCCTTGATCGGCGGGAGCTTATCGCCGTCGTAGACGAGTTCGCTCGCCGCGTCCTCCTCCACGATCGGCACGCGGTAGCGGTTCGAGAGCTCAACGATCTTCTTGCGCCGCTCGAGCGACAAAATGTTTCCCGTCGGGTCGTGGTAGCTCGAATTGACGAAGATGAGCCGCGGGCGCGTCTGCGTGAGTAAGCTTTCGAGCACCTCGCAGTTCATGCCGTTCTCGTCGACGGGAACGGTCAGTATCTTCGCGCCCGCAAGCTCCATCACGCGGTACATGTCCGGGTGCACCGGCTCTTCCATCACCACGCTGTCGCCGGGCTTGACGAGCAGCGTCACGATAAAGTCGAGCGCCTGATTCGTCTCCGAGAGGATCTGAATTTCGCCCGAGGACGCCTTCACGCCCTTCGTGCCGAGAAAGGCCACGAGCTTCTGCCGCAGGAATTTATCGCCTTTATAGGGGCTGAAAAAATACTGGCACGGGCCGCTGCCCGTGAGCAGCGCCGCGATATCGCCCGCGACGCGCTCGGACGTGTACACCTCGCGCGAGGCGACGCCGCTGCCGAGGGAATAGTGGCTCTCGTCCGTAAAGCGCTGAAACAGGTCGTCAAACGTCTTTTCCATGTCGAGGTATTTATCGGCCACCTCGCTGACCCAGTTGACACGGCCGGACTGGACCTCGCCGCTTTCCTCCTCCGGCGCTTTTTCGCTGCTCGCCGCGGCCACGACATAGCCCACGCCCTGGCGCGACTCGATCCACACGTCGCTCTTGAGCTCGCTGTAGGCCTTGACCACGGTGTTGCGGTGCACATCCAAGATCTGCGCGAGCGCGCGCTCGCTCGGCAGCGCGCTCCTGCGGGGCAGCGCGCCGCTGATGATCTGCGACTTGATCTGGTCGGCGATCTGCAGATAGACCGGCACCTTCGAATACTTGTCAATGCTGACTTTCATGTACTTCTCTTCTCCCTCTCGCCGGCAGGCCGCGCTCTCACCCGCAGCCGTCGGGATTTGCGTTGGTCTCGCAGAGGTCTCTCTGTTCGCATTTTACCACATAACCGTGTGCGTTGTACAGTCATTTTTGTGCATATGACATAAAATCCAAAAAGAAAGAGCCAAGGCATCCCGATGAGATGCCTCGACTCTTTCAGGTCAGCAACCTGAGTAAGGGAAAAGAAGCTTTTCCTTTTTAGAACAGCAGATGCGCGATGGGGCAGACGATCAGCAGGCTGATGATGGTGCGCTCCAGGAAGATGACGAACAGCTCCCAGATGTTGAGAGGAAGTTTGGAGCCGAGGATCAGACCGCCGACCTCGGAGAGGTAAAGCACCTGCGTGACGGAGACGACCGCGACAATAAACTTGGCCATCTGGCTGGTGGACTCCGCGATCAGGATGGCGGGGGTGAGCATGTCGGTGAAGCCGACGATCATCGTGGAGGCAACAGCGTCCGCTTCGGGCACCTGAAGAAGCTGGAGCAGCGGGCGGAACGGGATGCCGAGCCATTCAAAGATCGGCGTGTAGTTGGCAAGGATCAGTGCGATGGTACCGATGGCCATGACGGAGGGCAGAACGCCGAACCACATGCTGCAGGCGTTCTTGGCGCCGCTCTTGAAGAATTCACCGATGCCCTTGTGCTCGGCAACGCGCTTCATGGCGAGGTCCATGCCGTACTCAACATTGCTCTTGTAGCCCTCAGGAAGAGTGTCGGGAGCAGCCTTGCCTTCGACTAAGTACGTGTTTGGCTTTTTGCGCAGGGGATAGAGATACGGGCACACGATCGCGCAGACGATACCGACGAAACAGACGATCAGGTAGTAGATGCCGAACTTGTCGAGCATGCCGACCGTGTCGAGAACGACGAGGGTAAACGTGATGGAAACAGCGGAGAACAGCGTGGCGATGATGCTTGCTTCCTTGGCGGAATAGTAGCCGCCCTCATACTGGTTGCAGGTAAGCATAACGCCGAGCGTACCGTCGCCGATCCAGGAGGTGATGCAGTCGACCGCAGCGCGGCCGGGAACCTTGAACAGGGGACGCATGACCTTGGTGAGCAGCGCACCGACGAACTCCAGCAGGCCGAAGTCGAGCAGCAGCGGCAGCAGCAGGGCCGCGATGACGAAGATGATGACGAGCGTGGTGAGCAGGTCATAGAGGACAAATCCGCCCTGACCGCCACCGGTGATCATACCGATGAGACCCACGCCGTCCTCGCCGACACCCAGATAGGTGAGCCACACGAAGATGACCGCGAGCACACGGATCACGACCCAGATGGGTTTGCAGGCGAAGCATTCCTTCATGATGTCGCTATTCATAATGAATTTGGGCTTTGCCAGCGCAATGAGGGACATCACTGCCGAAACGGTGAGGATCAGCACGCACAGCAGCGGCAGGAAGCCACCGATGACACCAGAGATGATGTCGGCCAGGATCTTAACCACAACGGTCCATTCACCTGCTGCGTTCTTGACCGGGATCATGAACAGGATGACGCCGACGACTGACGGGATGATAAACAGAGCTTTCAGTTTCGCGTTACTTTTGGTTTCCATTCTCTCTCCTCCTTCATATTGGCAAGTCGCGCCGGAAGGCGGTCTCTCTCATAGCCGCTTCCCCGGCAGACAACTCTTGCCTTTACTTTATACGAATTTAGCAGTAAAGCAAGTGCCAGCAACGTTCTCAATTTGTATACCAGCAATAAATTTCTCCATTTTGTCATTCGCTTTTTTGTCGAACCTGTATGTATCTTTTTTGCTTTTTGGGAAAAAGCCCATTTTCCCTTGCCGTTTCAGGGATTTTGGAGAAGAAAAAGGGAGACGCGATACGCGTCTCCCTCCCGTTTGCTTTATTGCAAGTTTTCAACGTCCTTCTTGCCGACCGCCATGCGCTTCCATTGCTCAGGAAGGCCCGGCGCGATGAGCGGGAACAGATTTTCCGTGTCCGACGTCGGCTGGATGTTATAGGTGCCGTACTTGTTGACAAGATCGGCGCAGTCGTCCGGCTGGCCGAAGCGCGCCTTGAGCATCGGTGCCAGGTCATACGGCATGCCGGGGTCTTTTCGCGGCATAAAAATCACCTCCGGACTTAGTATGTCCGGAGGCGGCAGATTTTTTCGATTTGTCTCGCTCACGCGCGCAGCGTTTTGGGGTACACGCCCGCGTCATGTAATTTCTGAAGCTCGCGCTGCACCATTTCTTTATCCTCGTGATACGTCATGCCGAACCAGCGCGCGCTCGAACGCAGGACGGAGACGCTGAGCTCGCCGCGGTCGATGAGCTCGCCGATCAGGCTCGGCAGCAGGCACTCCTTTTTGAGCTCGCCGTCCGGCAGCGCGCGGAGGAAGTCTTTGAAGTAAGCGTCCAGCTTTTCAAACAGCCACGGCGTAAAGCCCCAGAAGTTCATCGACACCGGCGTCTCCGGCGCGTAGACCGGACCGTCGCCGTCTTCCTGAATGTCGCGGATCTTACCGTCGGCGCAGGGCTTTAGGTGGAACGTTTCGACCACGCGGTCGAGCATCCCCTGTTCGTTCACATGGCACACGCCGCGCGTGACCGTGCCGTGCTCGCTCACGGTGTTGCAGAGGTCATAGCCGACCATCGTGCCCTCGCCGCTTTCGGCGAGCTTTGAGAGCTCGGCGTAAATGGTCTTGAACGCGTCCACGCCGTAATAGTCGTCAGCGTTGATGACGACGAACGGCTCGTGCACGAATTCGCGCGCGCACAACAGCGCGTGCACCGTGCCGAACGGCTTGACGCGCTCAGACGGCACCTTATAAAAATCGGGCACGCTCGAAAAATCCTGATACGCGTAGCAGACCTCGACGTTTTCCCCGTCCGCGGTCTCGCGCGCGGCAAGGTGCTTGCCGACCATGTTCTCCATCAAGTCGCGCATGTCGGGCTTGATGATGAAGACCACCTTCGTGAAGCCCGCGCGCAGCGCGTCGAAAATGGAGTATTCCATCAAAATTTCGCCGTTCGGACCGATGCCGTCCACCTGCTTATTGCCGCCGTAGCGCGAGCCCATGCCCGCCGCCATAATGACCAGCGCTGCTTTCATAAAAACAAAACTCCTCTCAAAGTTCTCGATCTCGTTGTTCCGAGCTGCGCACCTCGCGCTCATCTTCGCCCATCATAGCGTATCCGAACCGGCATTGCAACTGTCTTTTTCGTCTCTTGTCTTTTGCCGCAGGCGTGTTATACTGGTGTAACTATTTCTTAACACCGAGGTCACACCATGGAAGCATTTCTGCATGCCGTCTCTTCTGTCACCATCATCCTGCTGCTCACGGCGACGGGCTATTTCTGCGCGGCCAAGGGCTGGATGGGCCCGCAGGCCAAAGCCTTTCTCGGCAAGTTCACGCTCTCCGTCGCTGTCCCCTGCATGTGCATCTACGGGCTGCTGAACAACCTTTCCAAAGAGCTTCTCGTCCAGTCGGGCAGCTTTCTTCTCGTGCCGCTGCTCAGCACCGTCATCCTTATTCTGTTGTCGCTGCTCATCGGCAGGCTCTTGAAGCTGCCGCGCAAAAAGCTCGGCGTCTTTATGATGATGTGCTCGGTGTCGAACGCTATCTTCGTCGGCCTTGCGATGTGCACCGAGCTCTTTGGCGACACCTGCACGCCCTACGTCATGCTCTACTACCTTGTCAACACCAGCTTTGTTCAGCTCTTGTTTCTCTCGCTTGTGCGCTGGTCGGGTGAGAGCCGCGGCTTTGACCTCAAGATGCTCCAAAAATTCCTGACCACGCCCGCCGTCATCGCCGTTTTCGTCGGCCTCGCGCTCGTGTGGTTTGAAGTCAAACTTCCCTCGCTCGTGATGAGCTACTGCCGCTATATGAACAACCTCGTCACGCCGCTGGCGCTGCTGCTCACGGGCTATATCATCCACGACATCGGGCTCAAAAATGTCCGGCTCGACCGCGACCTCGGCATCTCGATGATCTTCCGCTTCCTGCTCGCGCCGGCGCTCTCGGTCGCGCTGTGCAGGGCGTTCGGCGTGACGGGCCTTGCTCACGACGTGCTCATCGTCGAAACGGCGATGCCGGTCGTCACGCAGACGGTCGTCGCCGCCGCGGAATACGGCGCGGACGAGGAATTCGCCGCGCAGGGCGCGGCGCTCTCCACGATCGCGTGCTTCGTCGTGATTCCTGTGCTGATGTTGATTTTGTAATCAAAAAAGTGGCAAAGCCACTTTTTTGAGAAGGTTTCGCTGCGTTCTGTGCCTCGGTTGTCCGCTAAAAGCGGACAATTCGACCTTACACCGTTGCGGCACTACGATTCCCGCGCCCTTGCAGGCGCGCCAATCGTGCCGCTTCCTCGAAACCGACTTGCTGTTTCCGCCGCTGGCGGCACTTCGCCGATTTCCACTTTGCGCAAAGAGTTTTCTGCCAGAAGGTGAATTGCCCCGCAGCGGGCAAGAGAAGCCCCTCTGGAGGGCGCACATGTCGCGGCGGAAAACCGATTTGAATTTATTTCGTGCCGTGCGCGGCACCTGGGCAGCCGTTGGCAGCTTTGCTGCCTTACGGATGCTGCGTACCCCTTGCGGGTAAAAACGCTGCGAGGCTCTCTACCCTGAAAAGAATTCCGCGCCGTGGGCGCGGGGATTTTTTTATCTTCAATTTCCGATCAGCGCGGACAGGCCGCCGGTTCTCAGCTCGTCTTTATAGTAGTTGAGCTCATCGCCGATGAGCTCATCGAGCACGCGCATGCCCAACACCTCGACAGGGGCCTTGTCGTCCGTCAGGATGCAGCTTCCGCCCTCGTAAGGCGTGAGCTTGGAGTACACCGTGCGCATCATGTCGGCGTAGTCGCTGTCCTTGAGCTTTGCGATGCTGCGCAGGAACGTCTCTTCCCAGTCGTCTGCATTCGTGCAGAAGACCTCGGTATTCGTGTTGCCCTTCACCGGCGCGGTGACGGTATGCTGGAAGACACTCGCCATTGTGTCGCAGAGGTATTCGTTGATCGAGCCGTTCTCCGCGGACGTCATATTGAGGTTCACGACCATCACGCCGTTTGGCTTCAAATGTGCCTGCACTTCATTGAAAAACTCGACGCTCGAGAGCTGGAACGGGATGGTGATATCCTGATAGGCGTCCACCATGATGACGTCAAACTTCTCCTTCGACGCGGCAAGGTACGCGCGCCCGTCCTCGACCGCGACGGTCACGCTGTCGGGAAGTCCGAAGTAGTCCGTCGCGATGTCGGCAATTTTTTTGTCGATCTCCGCGCCCTGCACACTCGCGCCGGGGAAATAGCGCGTGCAGTAGCTCGCGTACGTGCCAGAGCCCATGCCGAGGATCATCACGCTGCGGTTTTCGTTGTCCGTGCCGTCCATGCCCGCCATGAAGGGCGCGGCGAGCGCGTAGTCATAGTACATGCCCGTCAGCGCGTTGCCCTTGACCTGCACGCTCTGCACACCGAAGAGCACGTTCGTCGAGAGCGTCGTGCGCTTCGCGTCGTCCTGCACCTGCAAATAGTTGTAGATGGACTCGTCCTCAAGCGTGATGTCGCTCTGCCAGAAGGCGAAACTGTAAGACGGCAGGGCAAAGCACAGTCCAGCGATCAAAAGGACGGAGACGATCCCCGGCACGCTCTTTTTCTTCTCGAACACGAAGTACGCGATGCCGATGGCCGCGAGCACACCGGAGAAGATCAAGAACGTTGCCGCCGTGCCGACGGCGGGGATCGTCACAAACGTCGGCACGAAGGTTCCGATGATGCTGCCGATGGTGTTGAGCGCGTTGAGCCTGCCCACAGTCTTGCCCGTGTCGTCGAGATTGTCGACCGTGAAGCGCGTGAGCGACGGCGTGACGGTGCCGAGCAGCACGCACGGGAACGCGAAGATCACAAGGCACGCCGCGAGCGCCGCCCAGACGAGGAAGTTTTTCGTCACAAAAAGCGCCAGCAGCAGCGAGATGCCCGCGATCAGGTACCGTCCAACAAACGGGATGAGCGCGATCCAGATGGCTGCGATGATGAGGCGGCGGTAGAGCTTATCGGGCGTCGCGCTCCTGTCGGCGAGCTTGCCGCCCCAGACGTTGCCGATGGCCATCGCGATCATAATGACGCCGATGATAACGGTCCACACGATCTGCGACGAGCTGAAGTACGGGGCCATGAGCCTGCTCGCACCGAGCTCGACCGCCATGACGGACATACCGGCAAAAAATTCGGTCAGGTATAAAAAGTATTTGCTGCGGATGAGTTTATTTTCCATGCAGGACCTCCCTGTCGTTTCGTTTGTGCCGTCTTCGGTGTAGACAGAGAAATTATAACACGCCTGAACCGCTTTGCACAACGTTTTTGCCGCGTATTCATTCCCGATGCGCATATTCCCCTTCTGCACGCATATAGATGGAGCAACATGAGTCAGGAGTGTGCTGCATGAAGGGTAACATGGAAGAGCGCGCCTGCGCGCTGGCCGCCTACATCATCGAAAACCGCGCCACCGTGCGCGCCGCGGCAAAAAAGTTCGGCGTGAGCAAGTCCACCGTGCACAAGGACCTGCAGGACCGCCTGCCGCAGTTCAACCGCAGCCTATACTTGCAGGTCAAAGAGGTGCTGGAGGTCAACAAGGCCCAGCGTCACATCCGCGGCGGCATGGCCACGCGAAAAAAATACAAGGGATTTTGAAACTTTTTTCGACTTTTTGCGTCTAACATAAGAGTGTGACTCCTGCGCGGCAAAATTACTCTTGCACAATTCCGCCGCGCAGGGTAGAATACCGTTATTGTAAACTAAAAGAAAAATGATCGGAGCAGCTTTGAGATGAGAGAGCAGGATTATTACGAGCGCGGCTATGACGATGAGCCGCGCCGCAGCAAAAAGGCAAAAAAGCGCAAAAAGAAGCAGTCCGACAGCCGCGGCGAGCGCGTGGTCGTGACGCTTTTGTCGCTTCTTTTCCTGACCGTGGCCGTCGTGGCGACGGTCAAGTACGTCGTGCGCGCGCCCGAGCCCGTCACGGATGGTGAAGACCAGCAGACGCAGCAGGACGGCACGGCGGAGGACAGCGACGCCATCCAGACCATCTCCAACGGCAGGGAACGCAAAAGTAAATACTGCTATAATATCCTGCTCTACGGCGTGGACAACGACGCCGGCGGCAGCGATACGAATATGCTCATGCGCTTTGACGCGGTAAACAAGACGGTCGACGTCGTCAGCCTGCCGCGCGACACGCTGATGAGCAACGGCCACAAGCTCAATTCCTCCTACAATAACGGCGGCACAGAAAAGCTGCGCAGCAACATTGAAGACATGCTCGGCGTCCCCGTGGACTTTTACGTCTCTGTCGACTTAAAGGGCTTCATCACGCTCATCGACCAGATCGACGGCGTCGACTTCGACGTGCCCGAGGATATGGACTACGACGACCCCTACCAAGACCTGCACATCCACTTCAAAAAGGGATTGCAGCACCTCAACGGCCAGCAGGCCATGGAGGTCGTGCGCTTCCGCCACAACAACGACAACACCGGCTACGGCGGGCAGCAGGACCTCGGCCGCATCGGCACACAGCAGGCGTTTTTGAAAACCGTGGCGCAAAAGCTCATGAAGCTCGAAAATGTCCCCGCGATGGCGGAAACGTTCTTAAAGTATGTCAAGACCGACCTGACGCTCGGCAACCTCATATGGCTTGCCAACCAGGCGCTCAGTATGGGCGGCATGGACGCCATCAGCTTTGCCACCCTCCCCGGCGACGGTGCGGGCTGGTACAAGGGCATGTCCGTCTACGCGCTCGACCCCGAGCAGGTGCTCGAAATGACAAATTCGATGCTCAACCCCTACGCTACGGATATCACCGCCGACGACCAGAACATTTTAGTCCCGTGATCCCCGTGAAATTTTGAGAATGTGAGAAAGAGAGAGCAAACGCCATGAAGTTCCGCTTTGCGCTGCTTGTCGCGGCGCTCGCACTTGCGCTGAGCATCAGCGCCTTTGCTTACAGCGAGGAGCCCGCGCAGGACACTGCCGCTCCCGCACAGGAGGAGACGACGAGTGAAGACAGCGCCCCGTTCGTGCTTCTTCGCGTCTATGAGGGACAGTTTGCCGACGTGAAAGACGGCGACTGGTTCGCCTCCCCGGTCGTCTCGGCCTATGAATACGGGCTTTTGAACGGCCGCAGTGAGAGTTCCTTTGCGCCGAACGGCAATGTGACGATCGCCGAGCTTTTGACCATCGCCGCGCGGCTGCGCGCCATCTACACGACCGGCAGCGACGCGGTCATCCCCGCCGCAAAGGAGAATGAGGCGTGGTATGCGCCGTATGTCTCGTACTTAAAGAGCCAGAATTTGCTCGACAACAGCTTCGAGGGCTTCTACCTTCTGCCCGCGTCACGCGCGCAGATGGCGGGCATTTTCGCCTTCGCCGTGCCGGAGGAATGGTACACCGAGCCCAACGCCTCGCTCGTCACCTCGGCCTACGCGAGCCGCGAGTACATCGCCGACGTGACGGACAAAACGCCCTACCGCAGTGAAATACTTCTGATGTACCGCCGCGGGCTGCTCTCCGGCATGGACTCAAAGGGCAGCTTTTACCCCGACCGCAGCGTCAGCCGCGCGGAGATCGCGGCGCTTTTGACGCGCGTGGTCAAGCCCGAAACGCGCCTGACGCTCACGTGGACGGTCGCGCCGTATCACTCCGTCAAAAACGCGACGCTCGCAAGCCTTGTCAAAGCGCCGGCAAGCACGTCGCTCCCGACGTCTGCCAAGGACACCGCCGCCATTGATGGACTCGTGCGCAATATGCTCGCGCGCGGCGAGCACACGATCACGCTAAACTACTCCAAGGCCCTCACCACCGCCACCGCCAGCGCGCTGACGCAGGCGTTCACCTCCTGCGTCAAGACATACTGCGAGCAGATGTACAACGCCGTCTCCTGCCGCTCGTATTCGACGGGCAAGGTCGTACTCACGTTTTCGTCCACCGCCTGTACAGACAAAACGCTCGAATCGTACCGCGCCAAGGCGCTCGCCGCCGCGATCAAGGTCCACGACTCCCTTTGGGAGAGCGGCACGCTGAGCTACGACATGAGCCAGTATGAGATCGCGCGCACGTATTTTCAATGGCTGTGCGACCACTGCCGCTACGACAACGCCGCCGCGGACGATTCCGCGAGCCATCTTGCCTACGGCGCGCTTGTCAGCGGCCTTGCCGTGTGCGACGGCTACACGGGCGCTTACAATCTGCTCTTGAAGCTCGAGGGCATCGAGTGCACCTCGCTTTTTAACGACAGCCACATCTGGACGCTCGCGACGCTGGACGGCACGCAGTACCACATCGACGTCACCTGGGGCGACCAGTACGGCCGCACGGACCTGCGCTACTTCGGCATGAGCGAGGAGCAGTCGTACCAGTGCCACCCGTGGGGCACAGCGGACAAAAAGAAATAAGGATCGACATATAGGGAGCCCTGAGACGGTATGTCTCAGGGCTCCCTTTTTTATCACCATTCGAGCTTTGTGCGCACGTGCGCCAATGGCAGGCGAAAGCCCTCGCGCAGAACATTCCGATGCTCCGGCGGAAAGCATTCCTCTGAAAATTCATACAGCGGCAGCACCGAGCCGTACTGCTGCGCGGTCTCATAATACCAGCAGCCGAAATCCAGCCGTTCAAGCTTCGTTTGCAGCGCCGCGATCTGCGCGCGGACGTTGTCGCGCTCTTTGGCAAGGATGTCGCGGCGGGCGCTGAGTGTCTCTCCGCCGGGCCGGATGAGCGGCAGGAACGAGCGAATCTCCTTGAGCGGAAGGCCGCAGAATTTCAGGTACTCGATGATCGAAAGCGTTGCAATATCGTCGTCTGTGTACGTTCGCTGCCCATTGCTGGCGCGCACACCGAGAGACAGCAGCCCCTCCTTTTCATAGTAGCGCAGGGTCGATGGGGCAATATTCATCATGCGTGCCACTTCTCCGATTGTATAAGGCATACGAAAATCTCCTTAAAAAACTGTTAAGATGACCGCGCGAAAACCTATTGACTTAAAGGCGACTTTAATAGTTACAGTTTACTTATCCAAATCGGTATTGTCAACAGGAATCAACGGGTAAATTTTCTTCCGTTTGTGCATGATGTTCCGGTACCGACAGTTTTTAAGAAGGAGAAAAGAAGCTATGAGAAAAATGATGCAGCGATCCCTGAGCTGTCTGCTGACTCTCGCGATGGTCGTCACAATGCTGATGACCAGCACGCTCGCAGCAGAGAAAAGCGCAAAACTGGAATTTGACTATTCCGCCAACTACGAATCCTCCAAGGTCGTCAGTCTCGAAGTCTACAAGGGCTACCCCGCAAACGGCTATGCCGCAGAGGAAGAGATCCTCAAGCAGCTCGAAACGGTCAAGCCCCAGGCCGACGGCAGCTATGCCGTCACCGAGGCCGGCACCTATGCCTACCACGTTCACGGCACGGGCTACTATAACATTCTCCAGCTCTTCAACGTGACCGAGGCCGACCTGACCGCGGGCACGAAGAAGCTCACCGTCATCGGCGGCAAGCTCGGCGGCAACGGCTACGAGCCGACCATCAAGCCCGAAAAGGCCCCCGATTCTTACAAAATGGATGCCCGCGACAGCATGCTCATCTTCTGGCCGGAGGAGATCAACGCTTCTTTCACCGTCGCTCCGCAGGGCTACACGACGCCCGCCTTCGACGGCAAGCACGCCGCCAACGAGTTCACCTCTCAGGACCAGATGATGGCTTTCCTGCAGAAGATGGACAAGTCCTCCGACGTTATGCACCTCTACTCCGCCGGTACGACCCCGAACTACAAGTATGACCTCCCCCTGGCACTCTTCACCACCTCCGAGATCCCCGCGAACGCCACGCTCGCCGAGGCCGCCAAGATCGTCAAGAGCAACGGCAAGGTCAACATCTGGTACCAGGCCCAGATCCACCCCAATGAGCCCGCCGCCGGTGAAGGCGCGCTTGTGATGATCGACAACTTTGTCAACGATCCCGCCTACAAGGCGCTGCTCGACAAGGTCAACATCGTCATCGTTCCCCGCATCAATCCTGACGGTTCCTACCTCTTCAGCCGCGCGACCTACGACGGCTTTGATATGAACCGCGACCACATGTCCCTCAAGGCCGCCGAGCTTGCCCAGCTCCACACCGCCTACCGTCTGTTCATGAGCGAGGTCGTTATCGACACGCATGAGTTCACGTTCTACGGCGCCAAGAACGGCATGATGAACAATGCCGACGACCTTGAGACCACCCCCGCCACCAGCCTGAACGACGATCCCGCCGTGACCAAGATCGGTCTTGACATGGCCAAGCATGCCTTTGCCGACGCCGAGAACGCCGGCCTTCGCGTCTATCACTACGGCACGACCGTCAATAACCCCATCGGCCGCGCTTACTTCGGCCTCTACAACGCGCTTTCCTTCCTGATCGAGACCCGCGGCATTGGCGCCGGCCGCCAGAACTTCGAGCGCCGCGTCTTCTCGCAGGAGACCGCCGCGACCTCTTACATCAAGTACACTGCCGAGCACGCCGATGAGATCGTCAAAACCGTCGCCGCCGCCCGCGCCGATGTCATTGCCAAGGGCAAGACCTACGATGAGAGCGACATCATCGCCCTCTATCAGACCAAGTCCGGCAACACCCTGACCGACTACACCGCGACGCGCGTCCAGTACACGATGGATGGCACGGAGAAGGCCGGTAAGGCGACCGCCCTGTCCCTGAACGACACCATCACCCGCGGCCGCACCCGTCCGACCGCCTACGTCATCCCCGCCGACGCGGCCAACATCGAAAAGATCCTCTACATCATGGATAACCAGGGCGCGGAGTACTACAAGCTGAATGCCGGTACGACCGCTTCCCTCCAGCAGTACTACTACATCGGCGAGTACATGGAGAACGACAAGGCCAAGGGCATTGAGGCCGGTCTCCGCGACGCGGCCGACGTGACCTTCGCCAGCGGCGCTTATGTCTTCCCGATGGATCAGGTCGCCGGCAACGTCATCGCCATGCTTTGCGAGCCCGACGTCACCGACTCCAACGGCTACGACGGCTCCCTCTACCAGTACAAGCAGATCGACTACGATAAGGACAGCAAGAACTTCCCCATGTACCGCTACACCGGCAATGACCCGCGCACCACGCTCGTGAGCAACGGCACCTCCGCCGAGCCCACCCAGCCCGCGCAGCCCGCGCAGCCCGCGCAGCCCGCGCAGCCCGCGCAGCCCGAAAAGCCCGCTGAGAAGCCCTCCCAGCCTGCGAACAGCGATACCTACACCGTCGTCTCCGGCGACAGTCTGTGGAAGATCGCCAGCAAGCAGCTCGGCAATGGCAACCGCTGGACTGAGATCTATGACCTGAATAAGGACACCGTCAAGTCCCCCTCGGTCATTTTCGTCGGTCAGATCCTCAAAATGCCTCTCACGGCAGTGAGCCAGTAAAAAATACGTCAGTGTTTTTTCTCCACAAATCCCCTTCGAACGGGAAAGCGCCTTCCGCGATGCGGAAGGCGCTTTCCTTTTTATTTTCAAATCTCGAATTGCTGACCGTCGCGCGTGATGCGCGCGATGATGCCCCTTTCGTCCGGGTGCGCGGCGATGTAGCGGTCGATGACCTCATACTTTTTCCACATGTGCATCGGGAAGATGTGCTGCACCGTCACATTCTTCAGCAGATACTCGATGCCGAGGCCCTCGCTGCCTTCACCAAGGCGCGGGTCAAGCGGCGCCATCGCCGCCGTGATCTCGGGCGCGATGTTGTTGTCCGTCGCCTCGTTGCGCACGGCGGAGGCGAGCTTTTCAATGGCCGCATGGTAGTGGACGGTCATGTTGTTGCAGTAAGCCTTGCCCTCGCTCTCCCAGTTCCACCAGTTGAGATCGCCCCCGTGGTAGACCATCTTCCCCTCGCAGCGCAGAAGGTAGGCGTTGCCGATGTCCGTCGACTTGATGGCGCGGATGCTTAAATCCTCGCCCGCGACGTCGGTGAGCAGGATGCTGTCGGGCCGCAGGACGGTCGTGCGGGCAAAGGCCTCGTCGGAGATGTTCAGCCATTGCCGCTTGCGCTCGGTGAGGCGCGTATCGCGCGAGACGAAAAAGCGCGTGTCGGGATATTTTTCCAAAAGTGTGAACACCTTGGCGTCGAAGTGGTCCTCGTGGCTGTGGCTCGCGAAGACGAGCAGCGGCTTTTCGGGGTTTAATTCCGGCAGCTCGCCCGTGTAGTCGGGCTCGTAGGTGTAGTCAAAGAGCGTGTAGAACTTGTCCCACTCGACAAGATACGCGCTGTGGGCGATAAACGTGACGGTCATGCGGTTTCTCCTTTCGCTGCGGAGGATGGAAGTTTGCCTGTAGGATTATAGCAGACGCCGCGGCGCGGCGCAAGGGGAAAAGGCTTTGCAAAATCGCGCGGATATGGTAAAATATTTGAATCTATCCCCTGACTTCACGAAAGGAGCCGCGCGATGCTGAAAAAAGCCTACGTCGAGATCACGAACCGCTGCAACCTCGCCTGCTCCTTCTGTCCCAAGACAAAGCGCGCGCCGCGCACGATGAGCGCGCAGGAATTCGACCTTATCCTCTCGCGGCTCGAGGGGTATGTGCAGTACGTCTATCTGCACGTGATGGGCGAGCCGCTGCTGCACCCTGAGCTTACGACGCTCTTCGCCCTCGCCAAAGCGCGGGATATGAAGATCTGCATCACGACGAACGGCACGCTGCTCCAAAAGCGTTCCGACGAGCTGCTTGCCGCCGAAAGCCTGCACAAGATTAGCGTCTCGCTCCACAGTTTTGAGGGCAACGACGGCGCGGTCGAGCAGGAGCTTTCTTACCTGACACAGGTCTGGAACTTTGCTGAAAAGGCCGCGAAAAAACGCGTCATCGTAGCGCTGCGCCTCTGGAACGACGGCGGCGCGGACGCGCGCAACGGCGAAATTCTCGACTTTCTGCGCTCCCGCACAGGCGATAACTGGCCCGAGATGCGAAACGGCAGCTTTTTTCTGCGCGACCACCTGTATTTGGAGCGCGCGGGCAAGTTCGACTGGCCCGACCTGAGCGCCAACGAATCCGGTGCGCAGTTCTGCTACGGCCTGCGCGACCAGCTCGGTGTCCTTGTCGACGGCACCGTCGTCCCCTGCTGCCTCGATCACGAGGGCGACATGGCGCTGGGGAACCTCTTCACCCAGCCGCTTGACGAAATTCTGACCTCCCCGCGTGCGTGTGCTCTGCGCGAGGGCTTCTCCCGGCGGAAGCCCGCCGAAGAACTCTGCCGCCGCTGCGGCTTCGCCGCGCGCTTCAACAAATGATATGATGACAGAACATTGGGAAAACTTAAATGCTCTGACCGCGCCGCTGCTCGCGTGGTATGACTTAAACGGCCGCACGCTGCCATGGCGCAGCGTCGTCACGCCGTACCGCACGTGGGTCTCGGAGATCATGCTCCAGCAGACGCGCGTGAGTGCCGTCATTCCGTACTTCGAGCGCTTTATGGCAGAGCTGCCCGACACCGCGGCGTTAGCCACCGTGCCGGAGGAACGGCTCTTGAAGCTCTGGGAGGGGCTTGGCTACTACTCGCGGGCGCGGAATCTGCAAAAGGCTGCAAAGGTCATCGTCTCGGACTTTGGCGGCGAGTTGCCGCGCACTTGTGCAAGTCTCAAAACACTCCCCGGCATCGGCGACTACACCGCCGCCGCCATCGCCTCGATCAACTTCGGCGAGCCAGTCGCCGCGGTGGACGGGAATCTGCTGCGCGTCGCCGCGCGCGTCAGCGGCTGCGCCGATGACATCATGGACGCGAGGGTACGAAAGCAATTCACCGCGCATCTCAACGACGCCATCGACTTACATCGCCCCGGCGCGTACAATCAGGCGATGATGGACCTCGGCGCGACGGTGTGCCTGCCGAACGGCGCGCCGAAGTGCGAGATCTGCCCCGCGCGAATGATGTGCGAGGCGTACAAAAACGGCCTCACCGAGATTCTTCCCGTGCGCGCGAAGAAAAAGGCGCGCAAGATCGAAGAGCGCACCGTGCTGCTGCTCTTTCAAAACGGCAAGGCCGCGCTGCGAAAGCGCGCGGACACGGGGCTTCTCGCCTCACTCTGGGAATTCCCGAGCGTTTTGGGGAACCTCGACGAGGCAGGCGTTTCGCTTGCGCTTGCGCAGATGGGGCTTTCGGCAAAGTCCATCGAGCCCGCGGGCAGCGCGAAGCACATCTTCACCCACATCGAGTGGGATATGAAGGGCTACTTCGCCGACGTGACGGGCGAAAACGACGATCTATTCTGGGCGGACGCCGCGGCGTTCGACGCCGCCGCCATCCCCACCGCATTCAAGAAATTTGCCGCGCTCGTTCGCGCGCGGCTGCAATAAGAGAGGGAGAACAACGACCATGGCACAGCTTTACTTCAAATACGGCGCGATGGGCTCGAGCAAGACGGCCAACGCGCTGATGGCGCGCTTCAACTACGAAGAGCGCGGGCAGAAGACGCTCCTCTGCAAGCCCCAGCTCGACACGCGCGACGGCGACCACATGGTGCATTCGCGCATCGGCTTAGAGTACCCCTGCGTCTACTTCCATGAGATGCGGCAGATGGACGAAGAGGAACTCAAAAAGAACGCCTGCATCATCGTCGATGAGGCGCAGTTTTTGACAAAGGAGGAGGTCTTATACCTCGTCCATCTCGTCGACGACTGCGGCATCCCCGTCCTCTGCTACGGGCTGCGCGCCGACTTCAAGGGCGACCTTTTCCCCGGCAGCTACGAGCTGCTTGTCATGGCCGACAAGTTAGAAGAGGTCAAAACCATCTGCTGGTGCGGCAAAAAAGCCGCGTTCAACGCGCGCTTTGACGCGCAGGGCCATGTCGTCAAGCAGGGTGCGCAGGTCGTCATCGGCGCGAACGACCAGTACATCGGCCTGTGCCGCAAGCACTGGATGCTCGGCGACCTCGGCCCCGACTTCAACGGTCAGGGCACGGGCGACTGATGCGCTGCGAGATCTGTCCCCGTCGCTGCAATGCGGAGCGCACGGCGGAGAAAGCGGGCGGCGTCTGCCGCATGCCCGCGGGGCTCGTTGTCGCCCGCGCGATGCTGCACCTCTGGGAAGAGCCCGTGCTCAGCGGTAAAAACGGTGCGGGCTGCATCTTCTTTTCGGGCTGCAATTTGGGCTGCGTGTTCTGCCAGAACGGGCACATCAGCCACGAGAATTTCGGCAAGGTCATTACGCCGGCACATCTGCGCGAGATCATGGAAGACCTCGTTTCGCAGGGCGCGCACTGCATCGATCTTGTCACGCCCACGCACTTCACCCCCTGGGTGCTCGAAGCGCTGGATCAGCCGCTTCCCGTCCCCGTTGTGTGGAACAGCGGCGGCTACGAGCGCGTGGAAACGCTCAGAACGCTTGAGGGCAAGGTGCAAATCTACCTCCCCGACCTCAAATACGCCATGGAACGCCCCGCGCGCGAGCTTTCCGCCGCGCCGGACTACTTTGAAGTTGCCGCCGCGGCCATCGACGAGATGGTGCGTCAGGTCGGGGCGTATCAGATCGGGGACGACGGCCTGATGCGCTCCGGTGTCATCCTGCGCCACCTCGTCCTGCCGGGGCAACTGGAGAACACCAAGCGTGTCATCGACTATGTCTCGACGCATTTTCCGCCAAAGACTGTGCTCTTTTCGCTCATGAGCCAGTATACGCCGCAGCCCGGTTCGACCGGCGCGCTCGCGCGGCGCTTGAATGAGCGAGAATACCGCACGGCGGTACAATATATGCGCGACTGCGGCCTGACCGACGGCTTTTGTCAGGAGCTCTCGAGCGCGAAAGGGGAATACACACCTATTTTCGACTTACAGGGGGTATAAGATGGTGAATCAGCTCAACTGCCTGCGCTGCAGCGCAGGGATGTGCTTTCTCGGACGCGACAAGCTCCAGCGCCGCCCCAACCTGCTCCTTTCGGACCTGACCTTCGCCCTCGCGGGCGGAATGGAGATCGACATCTATTCCTGCCCCAAGTGCGGGAAGATCGAGCTGTTCCAGCCGGAGGCAGCGTCGGACGGCCTTGCGCAGAAGCAATGTCCCGTCTGCGGCGCGGTCATCGACTTCGATTACGGCCGCTGCCCACACTGCAAGCACGAATTCTGATAGCAAATTGTAATATTCTCTCTCATCAATACAAGGAGGACTCGATATGGAGCGTGTCAGCAAGCGGAATTACTATCTGGACATTGCGCAGACCGTGCTCGAGCGCGCGACCTGCCTGCGCCGCGTCTACGGTGCGATCATCGTCAAAAACGACGAGATCATCTCCACGGGCTACAACGGCGCGCCGCGCGGACGCAAAAACTGCGTCGACCTCGGCTACTGCACGCGCGAGCAGCTCAAGGTCCCGCGCGGCGAGCGCTACGAGCTCTGCCGCAGCGTCCACGCCGAGGCGAACGCCATCATCTCCGCCCAGCGGCGCGACATGGTCGGCGCGACGATCTACTTGGTCGGCCGCGACGCGCGCAGCGGCGAGCTGCTGCACGATGCGACGAGCTGCCCCATGTGCCGCCGCATGATCATCAACGCCGGCATCGACGAGGTGGTGATCCGCCGGACGGAGGAGGAGTTTGATATCGTTCCGGTGCAAAAGTGGATCGACGAGGACGACTCGCTATAACTTCAAAAAAGCGGCTTTGCCGCTTTTTTGAAGGAGTTTCGCTGCGCTTCGTGCCTTGCCGCCCGCAGGGCGGCTGCGACACGCGCTCCGCGCAAAGAGTAATTTGTCACGCACATGTCGCGACAAATTACAATCAAAATCATTTGCCGCCCGGAGGCGGCAAATGCGGCGATCCTACTCTTTCAAATCGAAAAAGTGCGGTGCTTATGGTGCCGCGCTTTCTTCTTTTGGGGAAAAATTCTGTAAAACCTTGCAAATACCGCCCTTTCGGTGGTAGACTGTAAATAATTACGCCCCGCTTTCATTCGGCGCGGGCAGAAAAGAGGAAAACACCAATGGACAAGAAGAAATTCTATATCACGACCCCCATCTACTATCCCTCCGACAAGCTCCACATCGGCCACACCTACTGCACCGTAGCGACCGACGCGATGGCGCGCTACAAGCGCCTGACAGGCTATGACGTCATGTTCCTGACCGGCACCGACGAGCACGGCCAGAAGATTGAAGATAAGGCCAAGGCCGCGGGCGTGACCCCGCAGCAGTTCGTCGACAACATCGTCTGCGGCGAAAAGGGCATCCTCGATCTGTGGAAGCTCATGAATATTTCGAACGACCGCTTCATCCGCACAACGGATGACTACCATGTCGAGGCCATCCAGAAGATCTTCAAGAAGATGCACGACAACGGCGACATCTACAAGGGCACCTACAAGGGCAAGTACTGCAAGCCCTGCGAGAGCTTCTGGACGGAGAGCCAGCTCGTTGACGGCAAGTGCCCCGACTGCGGCCGTGAGGTCGAGGACGCCGAGGAAGAGGCCTACTTCTTCAAGCTTTCCAAGTACGCCGACCGCGTGCAGCACCTGCTTGAGGACACCGACTTTCTCCAGCCCGCCTCTCGCGTCAACGAGATGGTCAACAACTTCATCAAGCCGGGTCTTGAAGACCTCTGCGTCTCCCGCACGAGCTTCACCTGGGGCATCCCCGTGGACTTTGACCCGGGTCACGTTGTCTACGTCTGGGTCGATGCGCTCTTCAACTACTGCACGGCGCTCGGCTTTATGAACGAGAAGTACGACGATTACGACAAGTATTGGCCCGCCGACGTGCATTTTGTCGGCAAGGAGATCGTCCGCTTCCACTCCATTATCTGGCCCGCGATGCTCATGAGCATGGGCATGCCGCTCCCCAAGCACGTCTACGGCCACGGCTGGCTCGTCATGGACGGCGGCAAGATGAGTAAGTCCAAGGGCAACGTCGTTGACCCGTATGTGCTCGCCGAGCGCTTCGGCGTGGACGCGCTGCGCTTCTTCCTGCTGCGCACGTTCCCGTTCGGCTCGGACGGCAACTTCTCGAATGAACTGCTCATCAACACCATCAATGTCGACCTCGCCAACGACCTCGGCAACCTCGTCTCCCGCACGACGGCCATGGTCGAAAAATATTTCGGCGGCACGCTGCCGGAAAGCCGTCAGGCCGATGCGCTCGACGACGAGCTCATCTCCCAGCTCTCGGCCCTTCGCGGCAAGTATGAAGCCGAGATGGAGAAGTTCCAGTTCCAGAACGCGCTTGAGCTCATCTTCAAGTGCATCCAGCGCGCCAACAAGTATATCGACGAGACCGCGCCCTGGGCGCTCGCCAAGGACGAGGCCAACAAGCCCCGCCTCGCTTCCGTCATGTACAACCTGCTCGAGAGCATCCGCATCTGCACGGTGCTGCTCACCCCGTTCATCCCCGATTCCTGCGAGAAGATCTTCGCGCAGATCGGCGCATGCGAGTGCTGCCGCGATTGGGACAGCGCCGCGAAGTGGGGCAGCCTGAGCGCCACCGTCACCGTCCACAAGGGCGAGGCCATCTTCCCGCGCGTCGACGCGCAGAAGGCGCTCGAAGAGCTTGAGGCCATTCAGGAGGCGCAGAAAAAGGCTGCCCTCCCCGCGATGGAGTTCGAACCGATGGTCGAGGAAAAGGTCGACTTCGACACGTTCTGCAAGTCCGACTTCCGCGCCGTCAAGGTCAAGGCCTGCGAGGCCGTGAAGAAGAGCGAAAAGCTCCTGCGCTTCACGCTCGACGACGGCACCGGCACCGACCGCCAGATCCTCTCCGGCATCCACAAGTGGTACAAGCCCGAAGAGCTCGTCGGCAAGACGCTCGTCGCCATCGTCAACCTGCCCCCGCGCAAGATGATGGGGCTTGAGAGCTGCGGCATGCTGCTCTCTGCTGTCCACACCGAGAAGGGTGAGGAGGTCCTCAACCTTATTATGGTGGATGATAAAATTCCTGCGGGAGCAAAGCTTTGCTAAAGCAAAAGGGGTAAGCCCCTTTCGTTTCCCCACCTGATGTGGGGAACGGACAAAAGGGGGATACTCTCTTTCTCGAAAGAGAGTATCCCCCTTTAAATCCCCCGAGAGAAAGGTTTGCATTGCCGGTCTTGGGCTTGAAGAGCTGCACGCGCTGCGCAATGTAAGTGCGGTGTACATGGCTTCGCCATGAATCCCTGCGAGTCGAGACAGGTCGCAGCCGCGCCTTACTGTCGTGAGGCGCGAGTGACGTTTTCTCGGCGGCAGACTGCTTGCCGAATGCGGCATTGCTGCGCTCGCCGCATTGATAAGTGCCTCGATAGACGAGAATTAGGCTGTACTATCGCAAGATAGGCAGAGCGGCAGCGGATAGTAGAAGCAGAGGCAAATCGTATAGCAATGCTAAACGCGGCTCCGCCGCGCGCAGGCATTCTCATTCCGGAGGCAAAAGGCTTATTCAAACCTGAGACTGCCAATCTAACGCCTTTCTTTTGGACGGTCACACCGCCCGTTTTCTTTCTCGGGAAAGAAAATGGGGGGTGTGGTTTCGCCGTCCGCAGGCGGCATATCCCCGCGCCCTTGGGGCGCGAAAACCCGCCCCCTGTGGGCCTGTAAAGGAGAAAAGAGCCATGTATGAATACTTTCATGTAAAAGTCGCCGCCAATGCGTCTATTCTTGGCGGATTTTCGCTTGACCCCGAATACCGGAACATCATCGACCGTGCAGCGGAGGAAGGCTGGCGCTATGTTGGCTTTCTGCCTGTGTCGCAGTCGGTGAATGGCGCGATCCTTGAATATGACCTCATCTTTGAGCAGGAGAAGAAATGAATCTGATTTTTGACACCCACGCCCACTACGACGATGAGGCGTTCGACGCTGACCGCGAGGCATTGCTCTCCTCCATGCCCGAAAACGGCGTGGGGCTGATCGTCGACCCGGGCTGCGACTTGGATACCTCGCGCCGCGCGGTGGAAATCGCGGAACAATATCCCCACGTCTACGCCGCCGTCGGCTGGCATCCGGAAAACTGCGCGCCCTACACGCGCGAGAGCCTCGACACGCTGCGCGCATGGGCAAAGAACCCGAAGGTCGTCGCCATCGGCGAGATCGGGCTCGACTACTACTGGGAGCAAAACCCGCCGCGGGAATTCCAGCAGGAGGTTTTCCGCGACCAGCTCGCGCTGGCGCGGGAATTAGGTCTCCCCGTCATCGTGCACGACCGCGACGCGCATGCTGACTGCCTCGCCATCGTGAAGGAGTTTCCGCAGGTGCGCGGCGTGTTCCATTGCTTTTCCGGCAGCGTCGAGATCGCGCAGGAGCTTATAAAGCGCGGCTGGTACCTGGGCTTTGACGGCCCGCTGACCTACAAGAACGCGAAGAAGACCGTCGAGGTCGCAAAGATCGTCCCGCTTGACAGGGTGCTTCTCGAAACGGACAGCCCTTACATGGCCCCCGTTCCCGTGCGCGGCACGCGCAACGACTCGCGCAATGTGTCCCATATCGCGGCAAAATTCGCAGAAATTCGCGGCATGAGCACAGATGAAATCATCGCCCTGACGAACGAAAACGGCCGCCGCTTTTTCGGCATTCAATCAGCGAAAGAGGAACGAAGCTGACCGCTTCCGTTCCTCTTTTTTCATTTCAAACCTGAACGGCGCGGCAAATTTGCTGGCAATATTACCCGATTTTGTCCGCATGTTTATTCTTCCGCTTTAGTCAAGTGTGACTAAGTTGCGAATTTTCCCGCATTTTTTGTTGACGTGTGCTTTTCACGGTGCTATGATACCCACAACCTCAATATGATTTTCGGAAAGGATTTCGACGAAATGTTCTCTTACACTTCTCGAATGTTAATGTGCATGAACATGGACATGGCGATGCCGATGCCCACGATTGCTCATGCTCATTTGCCTGCCCGATACGCACAGGAACGAAATTGCCGCCGCTGATTGAAAGCGCGCAGAAGGGTCTTGCCACCCAAACATCGTTTGACCTGAAGCGGGGAGCTCATGAGCTCCCCGCTTTTTTTGTTTGCTTTTGGGATAAAGGAGGAATTCACTTGATCGAACTCAAGAACATTTCCAAGGACTTCGGCTCGGGCGAAAAGGCCGTGCACGCCGTGCGCGGTGTGTCGCTCTCCATCGGCTCGGGCGAGATCTTCGGGATCATCGGCTTCTCGGGCGCGGGCAAGTCCACGCTCGTGCGATGCATCAACCTTTTGGAGCGGCCAAGCTCCGGCAGCGTCTTCGTCGCGGGACAGGACTTGACGGCGCTCTCTGCCAAGGACCTGCGCGCGGCGCGCAAGAAGATCGGCATGATCTTCCAGCACTTCAACCTGATGCCGTCGCGCACGGTGGCCGGAAACGTCGCCTACCCGCTCAAGGGCAGCGGCCTGAGCAAGGAGGATATCCAGAAGAAGGTCGCAACGCTCTTGGAACTCGTCGGCATCGGCGACAAGGCGGACGCCTACCCCAGCCAGCTCTCCGGCGGACAGAAGCAGCGCGTCGCCATCGCCCGCGCCCTTGCCAACGACCCACAGGTGCTTCTGTGCGACGAGGCGACCTCCGCGCTCGACCCGCAGACAACGAAGGCGATCCTGCACCTTCTCAAGCACCTCAACGAAACGCTCGGCATCACGATCGTGCTCATCACGCACGAGATGGCCGTCGTCAAGGAGATCTGTGACCGCGTCGCCGTCATGGAATACGGCCGCGTTGTCGAGCAGGGCGAGGTCTTCACGGTCTTCGCTGAGCCCAAGCAGGACATCACGAAGAGCTTCATCCACACGACCTCGAACCTCCAGAAGGTCGAAGCGCTCATCGCCGAGGATTCCCCCGTCACGCGTCTCCAGCCCGGCGAGCTCATCGTCCGCCTGTCCTACGTTCAGCGCAACGTCAACGAGCCGATCATCTCTGCCGTGTCGCAGATGTTCAACGTCTCGCTCAACATCATTTTCGCCGATATCACCATCGTGCAGGATTCTCCCATCGGCGGAACGGTCGCCATCATCAGCGGCGAGAGAAAGCAGATCACGAAAGCGATCGAATACCTGATCGAAAAAAATGTCGGAGTGGAGGTCATCAAAGATGCAAGAGCTGATCGTTAACATTGCCCCGAACCTTGCAAGCAAGCTGCCGGACTTTTATAAGGCCCTCGGCGACACGATGCTCATGGTGCTCTGGTCGGGCCTCATCTCGTTCGTATTCGGGCTTCTGCTCGGCGTGGTGCTTACGGTGACAAAGCCGAACGGCATTTTGGAGAACAAGGTCGTCTACCAAATTCTCGACAAGCTCGTGAGCCTGTTCCGCTCCATCCCGTTTATCATCCTACTGACGTGGGTCATGCCCATCACGCGCGCACTGGTCGGCACGGTGCTCTATGTGCGCGGCGCGATCGTGCCGCTGGTGTTCGGCTCAGTGCCGTTTTTCACCCGTCAGGTCGAAAGTGCGCTCGCCGAGCTCGACGGCGGCCTTATCGAGGCGGCGCTCTCGATGGGCTCGAGCCCGCTTGAGATCATCTTCCGCGTGTATCTCAAGGAGAGCATCGCGGCCATCGCGCGCGGCACGACCATCACGATCGTGAGTCTCTTAAACCTCACGGCCATGGCCGGCGTCGCCGGCGCGGGCGGCCTCGGCGACTTCGCCATCCGCTACGGCCACGACCGCAACATGGCCGACATCACGAACGTCACCGTGCTCGTCCTTGTGCTCATCGTCTGCGTCATCGAATTTGTCGGCGGACGCATCGTCAAAAAGAACACGCATTAACGTGATCCCCATACAGTCCCTACCCACCCCATTACAAAAAATTATTTTAACGGAGGATATTTCCATGAAGCTCAAAAAGTTCTTTGCCCTCGCCCTTGCAGCCGCCACGCTCGCCCTCGCGCTGACCGCCTGCGGCTCCAAGGCCGACGACTCCGCCGACAACAGCGATGCCAACACCGACAATCAGACCGGCGAGACCGTGACCGTCAAGCTCGGCGTGGTCGGCGGCATCTATGACGACCTGTGGGCGCCCGCGAAGGCCGCGCTCGCCGACGAGGGCATCGACCTCGAGATCGTGCAGTTCTCGGACTACGTGACCCCGAACAACGCGCTCGCCAACGGCGACATCGACCTCAACGCCTTCCAGCACCGCATTTATCTCCAGAACGAGATCGACAACTACGGCTATGCGATCCAGAACATCGGCAACACCTTCATCATCCCGCTGAACCTCTACTCCCAGAAGGTCAGTTCCGTTGACGAGCTCAAAGACGGTGACGTCGTCGCCATTCCCGACGATCTGACCAACGGCGGCCGCGCGCTCAAGGTGCTCGAAGCCGCGGGCCTCATCGAGCTCGACCCCAACGCCGCCTTTAACCCCACCGTTGACGATATCACGAGCTACAAGGTCAACATCACCATCGAAGAACTCAAGGCCAACACCATCCCCTCCGTCCTGCCCGACGTGGCCGCCGCGGTCGTGAACGGCAACTACGCACTCGACTTCGGCCTCAAGACCGACGAGGCCATCTACAAGGACAGCGTCCTCGACGTGGAGGAGTACTGGAATCTGATCGCCGCGCGCACCGCTGACGTCGAAGACCCCGACACCGCCGCCATCTATGAGAAGGTCGTCGAAGCCTTCCAGTCCAGCGCGACGGAGGACGTGTTCAACAACACCTTCGGCGGTTACTTCATCGCAGTAGGCTGGGATCAGGACTTGATCAATCAGTAAACACCATCTGACCGCCGCCGCGCTCCCGCAACGCAGGGAGCGCGGGCGGCGGTACGCCTTTCCGGGAGGAATTTATTATGGCACTTGATCTTTCCGCGCTGCGGCGCATCATTGCAGACGAAAACCGCCTGCTCACCGGCGCGGACATTCCCGCAGAATACCAGAGCGACGTGCTCGGCCGCGTCCACGGCAGCGCCGAGGCGCTCGCCTTTCCCTTATCCACCGAGGAGGTGAGCGCGCTCCTGCGCTACGCGCACGAGCACCGCGTTCCCGTCACGCCGCGCGGCGCGGGGACGAATCTTGTCGGCTCTACCGTGCCGCTCGAGGGCGGCATCATCCTCGACCTTTCCCGCATGGACCGCGTGCTCGAGCTCGACGAGGACACGATGACCGTCACGGTCGAGCCCGGTATGCTCTTGCAGGACTTGCAGGCCTATGTCGAAGCGCGCGGGCTGTTCTACCCGCCCGATCCCGGCGAAAAGGCCTCGAGCATCGGCGGCAACATCAGCACGAACGCCGGCGGCATGCGCGCGGTGAAGTACGGCGTCACGCGCGACTATGTGCGCGGGCTCGAAGTCGTGCTCGCTGACGGCACGGTGATGCAAGTCGGCGGCAAGCAGGTCAAGGACGCGAGCGGGCTCTCGCTCAAGCACCTTCTCATCGGCTCGGAGGGTACGCTCGCCGTCATCACAAAGTGCCTGCTGCGCCTTGTTCCCAAGCCCGAGGCCTCGCTCAGCGTGCTTGTGCCGTATGCCGACCTGAAAACCGGCATCCAGAGCGTTTTGACCATCCTGCGCGCGAACGCGAACCCCACGGCGGTCGAATTCATGGAGCGCAAGGTCGTCGCGCTTGGCGAACGCTTCTGCGGCGTCTCTTATCCCCGCCCCGACGCCGGCTCTTATATTCTCTTGACCTTTGACGGCAGAAGCGAAGAGGTCACGGCCAATGCCGCGCGCGTGCGCTCTCTGGCGCTGCAAAACGGCGCGCTCGACTTTATCGAGCTCTCCGACGCGCGGCAGTGCGCTGACATCTGGCGCGTGCGCGGTGCGCTTGTCAAGGCCGTGGAGGCCGTTTCCGAGCAGGAGCCGGTCGATATCGTCGTGCCCATCAGCCGCACGGCGGACTTCATCCGCTTCATCAACGACTTGGAAGCCCAGAGCGGCATGCAGATGGTCAGCTTCGGCCATGCGGGCGACGGCAATGTGCACCTGTGCGTCGTGCGCGGCGAGCGGGATGAAGAAACGTGGCAGCGCGAGCTGCACGAAAACATGGACAGGGCCTATGCCGAAGCCTATCGCCTCGGCGGCGTCGCCTCCGGCGAGCACGGCATCGGGCTATCGAAGCGTCCCTACTTCCTGCGCCAGACGGCGAAGGAAAATTTACAGGCCATGAACGCCATCAAAACGGCGCTCGACCCGCAGCATATCTTGAACAACGGAAAATCTTATCTCACAGGAGGAAACAATAATGCAGGCACTTTCTGACCGCACCGCGAGCTTTACCGATTCCGTCATCCGCCGCATGACCCGTATCTCCAACCAGTACGGCGCGGTGAATCTTTCCCAGGGCTTCCCCGACTTCGACCCGCCCAAGCCCATCCTCGACCGCCTCTCTCAGGTCGCCTACGAGGACTATCATCAATACTCCATCACCTGGGGCGCGCAGGACTTCCGCGAGGCGCTGGCGAAGAAGCAGTCCCACTTCATGGGCCACGACATCGACCCCAACGGCGAGATCGTCGTCACCTGCGGCAGCACCGAGGCCATGATGGCCGCAATGATGACCGTCGCCAATCCCGGCGACAAGGTCGTCATCTTCTCCCCGTTCTACGAAAATTACAGTGCCGACACGATCCTCTCCGGCGCGGTGCCCATCTATGTGCCGCTCACGCCGCCGTCGTTCACGTTTGACCCCGAAGTGCTCGAGGACGCGTTCCGCCAGCACCCCAAGGCGCTCGTGCTGTGCAACCCCTCGAACCCCTGCGGCAAGGTCTTCACGCGCGAGGAGCTTGAGATCATCGCGGGTCTTGCCAAGAAATATGACGTCTACGTCATCACCGACGAGGTCTACGAACACATCATTTACGCCCCGCACCAGCACACCTATTTTGCGACGCTGCCCGACATGTGGGAGCGCACGCTGTCCTGCTCGTCGCTTTCCAAGACCTATTCCATCACCGGCTGGCGCCTTGGCTACATCATCGCCCCGCCGGAGATCATCGACCGCGCGAAGAAGGTCCACGACTTCCTCACCGTCGGCGCGGCGGCGCCCCTACAGGAGGCCATCATCCCCGGTCTCAACTTCGGTCAGGACTACTACGACGCGCTGCAGGCCGAGTACACGCACAAAAAGGACCTGTTCTTAAAGGGCCTTGACGACCTCAAGATCGTCCACAATGACCCCGAGGGCGCTTACTACGTGATGCTCGACATCTCGGAGTTCGGCTACGAGAGCGATCTTCAATTCTGCGAGGACCTTGCAAGCAAGGTCGGCGTGGGCGCGGTGCCGGGCTCGAGCTTCTTCCGCGAGCCGGTCAACCACCTCATCCGCCTGCACTTCGCCAAGAAGGACGAAACGCTCACCGACGCGCTGAACCGCCTCGAATCCCTGCGCGAAAAGATCCCTGCCAAGGGTTAAGAAAGGAAATTCGCCATGAACGCCCTGAGAGAAGAGTGCCGGCAGCTTTGCGACGAGCTCATCGCACTGCGGCGGGAATTCCACCGCGATCCCGAGCTCGGCCTGCACGAATACCACACTGCCGCGCGCATCGAGCGCGAGCTTGACAGGTGCGGCATCCCGCACGAGCGCGTCGGCGAGACCGCCGTTGTCGGCCATTTGACCGGCAACGGCAATGGAAGCGGCCTTGTCGTGCTGCGCGCGGATATCGACGCCTTACCCATTCAGGAGACGAACGACGTGCCCTACCGCTCGCAAACGCCGGGCAAGATGCACGCCTGCGGCCACGACGCGCACACGACGTGTCTTCTCGGCGCGGCAAAGGTTTTGAGCGCACACCGCGCGGACTTTGGTGGCGAGGTGCGCTTCCTCTTCCAGCCCGCCGAGGAGATCGGTCAGGGCGCAAGGCCGCTCATCGCCGCGGGCATGCTGGATGGCGCACAGCGCGTCTTCGGGCTGCACACGGCGTCCGACCTTCCCACGGGGACCGTCGGCGTCAAGCCGGGGGCCAACAACGCGGGCGTCGACCACTTTATCATCCGCATCCACGGCAAAAGCGCGCACGTCTCCACGCCGCAGCTCGGCGTGGACGCGCTCTATATCGCAAGCGAGCTCGTCGTCGCGCTCCAGTCCATCGTCACGCGCATGACCTCGCCGGTCGAGCCGGTGCTCATCGGCGTGGGCAAGCTGAACGCCGGCACGGCCTACAACGCCGTGGCCGAGACCGCCGTGCTCGAGGGCACGACGCGCATGTTCTCGCCCGAGAGCCGCGCGCACCTTCGCGAAACGATCAACGCCGCGGCCGCACACATCTCCGCCCTTTACGGCGGCACGGCAGAGGTCGAATGGGACGACTTCGCCACGCCGCTCACGAACGACGCCGGTGTGTGCGGGGAGGTCGAGCGCGTCGCCGACGCGCTCGGCATCCCCACGACGGCAAACCGCGCGCTGTCGCTCAGCGGGGACGATTTCGCCGAGTATCTGCTGCAAACGAAGGGCGCTTACGCCTACCTCGGCACGGCAAACCCCAAAAAGCCGCACACCTGCATCTCCAACCACCGCGGCGATTTCGACATCGACGAGGAAACGCTCCCCCTCGGCGCGGCGCTCTACGCGGCATACGCGCTGTCCGTCCTTGATCCGCAGTTTGCCAAATAATTGTTTTTTTCGATGAAATCGCCTTAGTCGTGTGCAAATTTCGATTTTACTTTTTGCGTTATTCTATCTAAAATATAATCCTCGCCACTGTTACCGCAGCGGCGGGGATTTCTTTAGCAAATTTGGAAAAGAGGTTAATTATGAAAAAGCTGTTTTCTCTGCTGCTTTGCGTCGTGATGGTGCTCTCTCTGGTCGCCTGCGGCTCGAAGACTGACGACACGCAGACGCCCGACGAGCCTCAGGACACCGCTCCCGAGCTCTCCGGCACGATGAAGGTCGTCGCCACCGGCGACGTCTACGGTCCCCTGTTCGACGCGTTCACCGCCGACACCGGCGTGGAGGTCGAATGCCTGTCCATGTCCTCCGGCGAGGTGCTCTCCAAACTCCGCGCCGAGGGCGGCACCCCGTCCGCTGACCTGTGGTTCGGCGGCGGCATCGACGCGTTCATGAGTGCCAAGGATGACGGCCTGCTTGAGCCCGTCACCTTTGACGCGGCCGACGAGCTCGGCGACGAGTATAAGGATACCGAGGGTTACTGGTATTCCAAGGGCATCACCATTGTCGGCTTCCTGCTCAACAACTCTCTCATGGAGGAGCTGGGTCTGACCGCTCCCGAGAGCTGGGATGACCTGACCGACAGCCAGTATGAGGGCGAGATCGTCATGTCCAACCCCGCTGTCTCCGGCACCAACTACGCCGTGGTCAACGCGCTGCTGCAGGCCAAGGGCGATCAGGGCTGGGACTACTTCGAGGCTCTGAACAACAACATTGCCTACTATGGCAAGCGCGGATCCGACCCGAAGAACAAGGTCTCTTCCGGTGAGTTCGCTGTCGGCATCTCCTACATCGACGCCAGCATCGAGCAGGCCGCCGAGGAGAACGACCTGACCATCGTTTACCCCTCTGACGGGATGCCTTGGGTCCCCGAGGGTGTGGCCGTGTTCAAGAACGCTGAAAACGTTGACGCCGCCAAGTACTTCGTCGAGTGGCTCTTCAGCAGCGACGATCATCTCCGTCAGCTCGCCGAGATTGAGCAGAAGAACGGCATCAAGGTCATCAAGCCCTCCATCGAAGACATCGAGCTGTCCTATGATCCCACCCTTCTCATGACGGAGGACCTGTCCCTGTTCGGCTCCCAGCGCACCGAGATCCTCGACCGCTTTGAGCCCCTGATGGGCGACAAGGCTACCGCGGAATAAATGAAATCCGCCGGTACGATCCAAAAAAATGCAGAAAAAAGGGCATCTCACGATGTCCTTTTTTCCCTATGTGAAAACGCGGCCGACAAGCTGATCTTACTTGTCCTGCTCGGGAGCGTGCTGCTGTTCATTCTCTGGCCCATCGCGTGCATCGCGCTGCGGAGCCTGCGCGGCGCGGACGGCGGCGTGAGCTTTGCAATGTTCGGCACTGTCCTGCGCCAATACGGCGAGAGTCTGCGCAACAGCGTATTTGTCGGTGTTTTTACGGCAGTGCTGTCCACTATCCTCTCGCTCTCAGCGGCGCTCGTATGCGCCACGGCGCGCGGGTGGAAGAAGACACTCTGCATGGTCGTCATGCTCGTCGCCATGGTGTCGCCGCCGTTCGTTTCGTCGCTCGCCTATATCCAGCTCTACGGGCGGCGCGGATGGATCACCTACCGCCTGCTGCGCCTGAGCCTGAACCCCTACAATCGCTGGGGCGTCATCCTGATGCAGTCGATCTCGTTCGTGCCGCTCAACGCAATGTTTCTCTCCGGCATCCTCGAAAAGCTGGACGAGGGCAGCCTTCGCTCGGCGCGCGACCTCGGCGCATCGGGCGGCGCCATCCTGCGCGATATTGTCCTGCCGCTCATTCGGCCCGCGACGCTCGTGTGCCTGCTGCTCTCGTTCGTCCGCTCGCTCGCGGACTTCGGCACGCCCATCATCATCGGCGGGCGCTTCAGCACACTGGCCGCGGACATCTATTTGCAAGTCGTTGGATACTCGGACCTTGAAAAGTCCTCGGCGATGAACATGTTCCTGCTCATCCCGTCCATTGTGTTCTTTTTCGTCTACCGCGCGCTGATGCGCCGCTCGGACAAGCTGACCGACGCCAGCCGCGCCACTCAGACGGAGCTCGGTCTTTCGTTACCGCGCTGCGGCGCGATGGGCTGGGGCATGATCGCGCTGAGCACTGTCTTCTTCGTAATGATCGTGCTGCAATACGGCTGCGTGTTCCTCTCGGGCTTTTTGAAGAGCACGAAAGGTGTCTACTCCTTCACGCTGCAATACTGGGATCAGCTCTGGCGCATCGGCTCGTCGACGATGCTGCGAAGCGTTGCATACGCGCTCATCGTCTCCATCGCCGGCACGGTTTTTGCGATGCTCTTCGCCTATTACATGGACCGCCGACGCATCATCGGCCGCAGCCTTTTCGACTGCCTTGCGACGCTGCCCTATATGCTGCCGGGCACGTGCTTCGGCATCGGCTACATTCTCGCGTTCAACCACGCGCCGCTCAAGCTGACGGGCACGGCCCTCATCGTGCTGGCCAACATGCTCTTCAAGCAGCTGCCGACCTCCACGAAGATCTGCACCGCGTCGCTCGCGCTCCTTCCTGAAGTGCAGGAGCGCTCGGCGCGCGACCTTGGCGCGGGACGGCTCGCCGTGCTGCGCGATGTGGTCTTTCCCGCGCTGCGGCCCGCGTTTTTGAGCTGCTTTGTCTATAACTTCACGAGCAGCATGACGACGGCGGGCTCCATCATCTTTCTCATCGACGCCAAGCGCCAGCTGGCCGTCTTCAAGCTCTTCGACGCGGTATATCAGGGCGATTATGCCCTTGCCTCGCTGATCGCAAGCGTCATCACCGTCATTGTCCTTCTTGTTGAAGGCCTCGCCTTCCTCATCACCCGGAAAGGAGAAAATCGCCGTGTATCTCGAACTTGACCGCTTGAGCAAGCAGTTTGACGGCAAATACGCCGTGCATGACCTCTCCCTCGGCCTGGAAGAGGGCGGACTTTTGTGCATTCTCGGCTCGTCGGGCTGCGGCAAGACGACCACGCTCAACATGATCGGCGGCTTTCTCAAGCCCGACGGCGGCAGGGTGCTCCTCGACGGGCAGGACATCACCGCGCTCCCGCCCGAGCGGCGGCCGGTTTCGACCGTTTTCCAGTCCTACGGCCTGTTTCCGCACATGAGTGTGCTGCAAAACGTGACCTACGGACTCAAATTCCGCGGCTATTCCCGCGCGGAGGCAAAGGAAAAGGGCCGCCGATACCTGAGTCTCGTCGGCCTTGCCGAGCGCGAGAACGCGCGCATCGGCGAGCTCTCGGGCGGCCAGCAGCAGCGCGTGGCACTCGCCCGCGCGCTCATCGTCGAGCCAAAGCTCTGTCTGCTTGACGAGCCGCTCTCGAACCTCGACGCGGCGCTGCGCGTGCGGATGCGCGGGGAGCTCAAGCGCCTGCAGCGCGAGCTCGGCACCACGATGGTCTTCGTCACGCACGATCAGGAGGAGGCGCTCATTCTGGCTGACTCCATCGCCGTGATGAGCGAGGGCGAGCTCTTGCAGCTCGGCTCGGCAGAGGAGGTCTTCCGCCATCCTGCAAACGACTACATCGCATCATTTCTGGGCCTCAACGACATTGTGTGGAAGGACGACGGCAGCGTGCTGAAGGTCATCCGCCACGGAGAAAAGGGGTGACATCGCCATGCTTGTTGATATGCACCTGCACGAATGCACCTACTCGACCGACAGCTTTCTCCACCTGGAGGAGATCGTCTCCATCGCCAGGCAAAAGGGGCTGGACGCGATCTGCATCACGGACCACGACAGCATGGGCCTGCGCGAGCGCGCGGAGGCCTATTCCCGCGAGATCGGCTATCCCATCTTCGTCGGCGTGGAATTTTTCTCGCTCTGGGGCGATATCACCGCCTGGGGGATCGACGGCATCCCCGACCAGCGCGTCAGCGCACAGGACTTTATCGACCTGGTGCGCGAAAAGGACGGCTTCTGCGTCTCCTGCCACCCCTTTCGCAGCAACAATCGCGGGCTGCGCGAGCACCTGCGCGATGTGCACGGTCTTGACGGCGTGGAGGTCCTCAACGGCAGCACGCCGCTTGAAGAGAACCGGACGGCACTGCGCTTCTGCCGCGAGTTGGGGCTCAAGGCCATCGGCGCGAGCGACGCGCACGTGCCGGAGCAGGTGGGAAAATACGTGACATGGCTGCCCGAAACGGTCACAACGCTGCCTGATTTTGTCACCGCGCTGCACACGCTGGAAACGCGTCCCGCCATCTGGACGGGCAGCGGGTACGATGTCGTCACCGAGTTTTGAGATGAATTTTCAGCGGGCTGGGGTATCATGCTCCGGCCTCTTCTTTACATTCCGCCGTGTCATATCCGATATTCATGCAGGAAAGCTGTGGTAATATTTCACAAGAACCCATTCTTCCGTGTAAAAAGATTCTCAAAATTTGGAGAAGTGGAAAATTAGGGATTGACATTTTCCCAGCATGGGAGTATGGTAACGCCAACAATTTCAAACGCCCGATCGCGAGGTCGGGAAGATAGAGGCGCGGCTGACAAAAGTAGCGCGTTCGCACCGGCACAGGAAGCCGGAGCGCGCGAAAGGGGATGCCGCCGAAGTGGAAACGGTTCCTGTGCCGTTTGCCGCTGGTTCGTCGGAGAACATCCGCCGGACTGTCACGTATGTGGAGCGCTATCGAGGTCGGCAAGCTGTTTATCCCCCCCAAGGTGATGACCGGTTTGCCGGATTGCAGTACAGTTGCAGCCGTAAATGCTTCACAAAGCATTTACGGCTTTGTTTTTTGTCTGCATCGGGAGTGCGAAAACCCGAAAAAAGCAGGACTCCCCTGTTTTTGAAAAAATCAAACTCATCACAAGAAAGGAAACCACCATCATGAAGCTCAGAACCTTTACCGCCCTCCTGCTGGCGGCCATCATGCTCTTCGCGCTCACCGCCTGCGGCAGTCAGGCCGCCGACGACAGCAGCAATGATCAGCAGCAGGAGCAGCAGGACACCACCACGAACGAAAGCAACGAATTCCGCGTCGGCATGGAGTGCGCTTACGCCCCCAACAACTGGCAGGAAAGCGAAGCGACGGACTCGAACGTCCCCGTTGAAAACGTCGCCGGCGCGTATGCCGAGGGTTACGACGTGCAGATCGCCAAGGCCATCGCAGAGGGCCTCGGCAAGGAGCTCGTCATCGTCAAGCTCAGCTGGGACGGCCTGATCGACGCGCTCAATCAGGGCCAGATCGACGCCATCATCGCCGGTATGATGGACACCGCCGAGCGCCGCGAATCCATCAACTTCTCCGAGCCCTACCGTGAGACCACCTACGGCCTGATGGTGCTCGCCGATTCCCCGTACTTAAATGCCACCTCCGTTCAGGACTTCTCCGGCGCGGCCGTCCTCGGCCAGCAGGGCACGGCGCTTGACGATGTCATCGAGCAGATCGAAGGCGTCGACCACTTAAGCCCCGTCGGCAGCGTGCCCGACATGATCTCCCGCCTGCAGCAGGGCACCTGCGACGCCATCGTCATCAACGTTGAGAACGCGCAGGGCTACCTCGCTTCCAACCCGAACTTCCGCCTGGTCACCTTCGATGAGGGCAGCGGCTTCACGCTGCCGGCCAAGGGCTCCTGCGTGGGTCTGCGCAAGAGCGACAATGAACTCCTTGATCAGATCAACACCATCCTCTCCGGCATCGACGATGACGCCCGCGCCGCCATGTGGCAGGCAGCCGTCGACGGCCAGCCGCAGTAATCGCCCACGCACCGCCGCCGCTTGAACCGCGGCGGCGGGTACGCGAAGCACTCAAAGAAAAATCAGGCGCTTCGCACCATAAAGGAGGAAACACCATGGCAGCATCCACCGCGCCCCGGAAGAACTTCATCACCCGGGATCACCGTTACGTTTATTTAGGCGGCAGCCTCATCGCCCTGCTGGGCCTCGGCATGTTCTACTCCGCCCCCAGCCCGTACAGCTTCATCCCCGCGCAGTCTGTGTTCGGCACGGCGCTCGCGGTGATCTGCTGGTCCTTCCTCGGCGTGAGCGCCATGGCGCTGCTCGTCAAGTGGGCCTATTGGAACAATTACAGCTCCACCATCATGAAGCGCCCCCTCATCGTGCGCGTCAGCCGCTACCTCTCGTATCTCGACGCCGCGGCCTGCGCGCTGCTGGTGCTCGACCGCTTCATCTTAAAGCTCGCCTACATCATCAACACCGCCATCCATGCCGACAGCAACCCGACCGACACGCTCTCCACCATGGCCTACATGGCGTACAACCAGCGCTCGCTCTTCGCCATCGGCATTTCGTACACGGTGCGCCTCGCGCTCTTCGGCACGGCGATCGCGTTCGTGCTGGCGCTTCTCATGGTCTTCCTCCGCATTCAGGAGCCCGACAAGCGCGACAACGACTTTGTGAAGTTCCTCAAGATTGTTGCCAACAAATTCTCCCGCTTCTATATCTTCGTCATCCGCGGCACGCCGATGATGGTGCAGTCGCTCATCCTCTATAACGCGGTGTTCGGCCTTTTCAAGCGCACGGGCATGAGCGTTTCGGACATCAACCGCGTCTGGCCGCTCTTCTTAGCGGGTCTTGTCACGATCTCGCTCAACTCGACGGCATATCTTGCCGAGGTGCTGCGCGGCGGCATTCTCGCCGTGGACGCGGGCCAGATGGAGGCCGCGCGCTCGCTCGGCATGACGCACTGGCAGGCCATGCGCAAGGTCGTCTTCCCGCAGGCCATCAAGAACTCGCTTCCCGCCATCGGCAACGAATTCATCATCAACATCAAGGATTCGTCCGTTCTCTGCGTCGTCGGCGTGTCCGATCTGATGTTCATGACCCGCTCGGTCGCCGGTATTTATTATAAAGGTACCGAGTGCTACCTCATCGCCGCCATCGTTTACCTGTTCCTGACGTATCTTTCTTCGCTCCTGCTCAAGGCCATCACGGGAAAGATGACCGCGCCGGACAACACCAAGCGGCACCAGGGCAACCAAACCGTCGATCTGGGGCTTCCCAGCTCGAACTGACAGGAGGGCGCTATGACGAACGATCCCATCATCAAAATCGAACAGCTCGAAAAGTCCTTCGGCGACCTGCACGTGCTCAAGGGCATTGACCTTGAGGTCAACCGCGGAGAGGTCGTGTGCATCATCGGCGCATCCGGCTCCGGCAAATCGACGCTGCTGCGCTGCATCAACTTACTGGAAGAAGCTGACTCGGGCCACATCTGGTTCGACGGGCAGGATTTAATGGACTTAAAGGTCAACCTGAACGCCCTGCGCCAGAAGATCGGCATGGTGTTCCAGGGCTTCAACCTCTTCAACAACAAGTCCGTGCTTGACAACTGCACTCTCGCTCCCATGGACGTCAAGCACATCCCCAAGACGCAGGCCGAGGCCACGGCCATCAAGCACTTAACGACCGTCGGCCTTGCCGACTTCATCCACGCCGACTCCCGCCGCCTCTCCGGCGGGCAGAAGCAGCGCGTCGCCATCGCGCGTGCGCTGTGCATGGAGCCGGAGATCATGCTCTTCGACGAGCCGACCTCCGCGCTCGACCCCGAGATCGTCGGCGAGGTGCTGGACGTCATGAAAAACCTCGCCCAGCAGGGCATGACGATGGTCGTCGTCACGCACGAGATGGCGTTTGCCAAGGAAGTGAGCGACCGCGTCGTCTTCATGGATCAGGGGGTTATCTTAGAGCAGGGCTCGCCCAAGGAGGTCTTCGGTAACCCCAAGGAGCCGCGCACGCGTGAGTTTCTCAGCCGCTATCTGGAGGATAAAATGGCATGATACAGAAAAAAGTGACCGATTTTTTTGCCCTGGAGGGCAATTATCCCGACTTGGACGGCGAGGGCGCGGCTGCGCGCCTGTCCGCCGCCATCCGGTGCAAGACCATCAACTACTTTGACCACAGTCGGACGGACTACACGGAGTTCGACAAGCTGCACGCGCACATCAAGGCAAGCTACCCCAACATCATGCGCGTGGGCACGTTTGAGCGCATCGGCCACCACGCCGTGCTCATCACCATCCCCGGCAGCGACGCTTCTCTGCGCCCCTGCCTCTACATGTCGCATCAGGACGTCGTTCCCGTTGTTGAGGGCACAGAGCAGGACTGGACGCATCCCGCCTTTTCCGGCGACATCGCGGACGGCTACATCTGGGGGCGCGGCACGCTCGACATCAAAGAGCAGGTCTTCGGCGTGCTGGAGGCCGCGGAATATCTGCTCGCCCACGGCAAGTCCTTTGCCCGCACGGCGTATCTCGCCTTCGGCGACGACGAGGAGACCATCAACTTAGGCGCGCTCGCCATCGCCGAGCATTTGAAGGCGCAGGGCGTGACGCTCGAATTCGTTCTTGACGAGGGCGGCTGCAAAATTGAGCCCGGCACGGCCTTCGGCGCGCCGGAGACGGCCATCGGCAGCGTACAGCTGATGGAAAAGGGCTACGCCGACTTGGAGCTCTCTGTCCACAGCATCGGCGGGCATTCGAGCCGTCCGTTCGGCGGCACGTCGCTCGCTCGTCTCTCCGGCGCGATCGCCGACATCACGCGCGCGCCGTTTTCCGTGCACCTCAACAGCGCCATGACCGGCGCGTTTGAAACCCTCGCTCCCTACATCACCGAGGAGCCGCTCAAGACTCTTGTGCAGGATGTTGCGGGCAACGCGGACGCCATCGCGGCCTGCTGCATGGGCTCGCCCGACCTCTTTCCGTTTGTCACCACCACCATCGCGCCCACGATGATCCACGGCGGCAGCGCCGCGTGCAATGTGATGCCGCAGGACATGACCGCGGTCATCAACTTCCGCTTGGCGGACGGAGACACGGTCGAGAGCGTCATGGCCCACTGCCGTGAGGCCGTACAGGACAAAGGCGTCGAGATGCGCTTTTTGCAAGCGAACGACCCCTCCGCCATCGCAAAGCGCGACGGCTACGGCTATCGCAGGGTCGTCGAGAGCATGCAGCGCTACTTCCCGGACGTCGTGTTCATCCCGTCGATGACCGCGGGCGCGACGGACGCGCACCGCTATGAGGAGATCTGCGACACGTGCCTGCGGTGCAGCCCGTTTATGACCGAGCCCGCGGAGGCCGCCTCCGGCGTGCACGGCACGAACGAGCGTCTTCTCGTCCGCTCGTATTTGCAGGGCATCCGCGTACTCATCGACCTGATGGAGCACGCCAACGTGGAGCCGTGAATTTCCTTTCTTTTCAATGAAAAAGCCGGAGCAGCTCAGGCTGCTCCGGCTTTTCTTTCCTGTTCAGTTCTCGCCCATCGTGTAGACCATGTCCCAGAAGCGCAGGTCAAAAAGGCAGCAATTTTCGAAGATCTCGCAGAGCCGCTGCGCCTTCTTTTCGTCGATCACTTCGGCGAGCGCGTCGATTCGGTCGATCAAGGCCTGATTCGTCTGCCGGTACTCCTCGGAAACGTAGCCCGCGAACCACGCGCCGTAGTTCTCATCGTGCAGGGCGCTTGGGCAGCGCTCCACCATCTGCTCGGCAATATACGCATAGCTCCACGAGCAGTTCAAAAGCGTCACGAGCCCCGTCAGCACATCCCCCGCCTGCGCCTCGCAGAGCATGTAATGGCTGTAGGCGCTGTTGTCGATGTGCGGGCGCGCATCGGCGATCTCCTCCTCCGTGACGCCGAGGCGCTTCATGTACGGAAGATGCGTGCGGAACGTCTCGTTGATCGTGTTCGCCATCTCCCCGCTCAAAAAGCGGATCTGCTCGAAGTCGTCGGTTTTCTGAAGGATCGCCGCAAAAATTTTCACGTAATCCCGCAGGTACAGATAATCCTGCACCATATAGTAGCGGAACTTCTCTCTCGGCAGCGTGCCGTCCGCCATCTCCGTCACAAACGGATGGGTCAGATACCGCGGCCAGAGCGCCTTTGCCCGCTCGTAGATCCTCTCGGAGAGCTTCACTCTGTTCTCCCCGCTCATTTGTGGGCGATGAGCGCGACGTAGCCGCCGCTCTGATAGCCGGGGACGACGTCCTCCACGCTCTCGTTGGTGTACATGGGGTTCTTCAAGAGCGTCTGGTAGAAGTCAAAATCGTGGAAGCCGAGCGATTTGAGCGCGTCGACCTTTTCCTCGGTCGAGTGCCACACGCCCGCGCAGCACAGCTCGAGCGGATACGGCAGCTTGGGCATGACACCGCGCAGGGACGGGTGGTCGAACGTGCCAACAGCCTTGGCGAGAAGGTACATGAAGCCGAACGCGCTCTCCTTGGGCACATCCAGCGAAATGAACCTGCCGTTCGGCTTGAGCGCCTTTTTGCACACGTCGAACGCGCGCGTCAGGTCCTCCATATAGCTGGAGCTGCCGTTCAAATAGATGATGTCGTAGGCGTTCTCCTCAAGCTCGACCTCCTCGATCGCGCCGAAGGCGATGACGTTGATACCGCGCTTCTGCGCGATCGCGCCCATGTCGCGCGAGGGCTCAACGCCCTCGATGTTCTTGCAGTCGATCATACTCTCGAACAGGCCGCTGCCGCAGCCGACGGAGAGCACGCGCTTGCCCGAAATATCGCCGATTGCCTTTTCAAACAGGCGGAATTCGCTCTGGAACACGTTTTCGTTTTCCATAAACCAGGCGTCGTACTGCGCCGCGTAGCCGTCAAATTTGGGTTTCATCGTCAAGTGATCCTTTCTGTTTTGTCAATTTTCAAGGTCCCGCCCGCCGTTTCCGCTTCCCTATTATCCTGTGCCGCAGGACGCGGGAAAACAGGCCGGGCCTGTGCCTTTTTGATGAATCATACCACAATCAGCTCCCTACCGCAACGGTATGTTCGCGGTAAATATCCATCACCTTTTGCCCGCGTACACGGCAGTTATAGAGTTCGTGTCACCCAATAGATTGAATCGGCAATGAGAAAAAGATGGATTCCGGTTGCAATTCACAGATGGGAGGAATGCATATGGAAGGCTTCATTACAAATGTTCTCAATTTATAAAGGGTACGATAAAGGGTAAATGGCACCTCAGGGCAATAAAAAACCTTGAAGCCACTGAAGCTTCAAGGTTTTTTCTGGTGCGCGGTACAGGACTCGAACCTGTGACCCCATGCACGTCAAGCATGTGCTCTACCAGCTGAGCTAACCGCGCGAATCGAACAGTGATATATTACTATATCCGCATTCTTTTGTCAACACCTTTTTTCAAAAAGTGCGGATTTTTTCTCCCCCCCCCCGTGAAGAGACTGTTTATAGCATACGCTAAGAGCTCGCTGATGTAAAGAGGGGAAAATAGCAGAAATTCGCCGCCGTTTTTCATCTATTTTTCTGCGGGCACATTTCTTGTCAAGCCGCCGTACGTTCTATATAATAGGCATATATTATGTGTAAATTGAAAATGGGGTGCTTTTTACGATGGGACAAATCGGTTTTGATAACGACAAATACCTTGCCATGCAGTCCGCGCACATCCGCGAGCGCATCAGCAAGTTCGGCGGCAAGCTGTACCTGGAGTTCGGCGGCAAGCTCTTCGACGACTTTCACGCCTCGCGCGTGCTGCCCGGCTTCCAGCCCGACAGCAAGATCCGCATGCTCCAGCAGCTGCGCGACGACGCGGAGATCGTCATCGCGGTCAACGCGAACGACATTGAAAAGAACAAGGTGCGCGGCGACCTCGGCATCACCTATGATGACGACTGCCTGCGCCTGATTGACGCGTTCCGCTCGCTGGGGCTTTATGTCGGCGGCGTGTGCATCACGCAGTACGCAGGGCAGAACGCGGCGGATGCCTTCATCAAGCGTCTCAACACGCTTGGCGTTCGCAACTATCGCCACTACCCCATCGCGGGCTATCCCTCCGACGTCGCCCACATCGTGAGCGACGAGGGCTTTGGCCGCAACGAGTATATCGAGACGACGCACTCGCTCATCGTCGTCACCGCGCCGGGCCCCGGCAGCGGCAAGATGGCGACGTGCCTCTCCCAGCTCTACCACGAGCATAAACACGGCGTGAGCGCGGGCTACGCCAAGTTTGAGACCTTCCCCATCTGGAACCTTCCGCTCAAGCACCCCGTGAACCTCGCCTACGAGGCCGCGACCGCGGACCTTGACGACGTGAACATGATCGACCCGTTCCACCTCGAGGCCTACGGCGAGACGACCGTGAACTATAACCGCGACGTGGAGATCTTCCCCGTCCTGCGCGCGATCTTCGAGCGCATCTCCGGCAAGTGCCCCTACCAGTCCCCCACCGACATGGGCGTCAACATGGCGGGCAACTGCATCATCGACGATGCGGTCTGCCGTCAGGCCTCGCGCATGGAAATTCTGCGCCGCTACTACACCGCGCAGGTCGACGTCGCGCGCGGCATTGCTGACGCCTGCCAGCTCAGAAAGCTCGAGCTCGTCATGCAGCAGGCGGATGTGACGCCCGACCTCTGCCCCGCTGTGGCCGCGGCCAAGCAGAAGGCCGAGGAGACCGGCGCGCCCGCGGGCGCGATGGTGCTGCCCGACGGCCGCGTTGTCACGGGCAAGACCTCTTCCCTTCTCGGCGCTTCGGCGGCGTTGCTGCTCAATGCGCTCAAGGCCATGGCGGGCATCCGCAGCGACATGAACCTCATCTCGAATCAGGTCATTGAGCCGATCTCCGCGCTCAAGATCCAGTCGCTCGGCCACCACAACCCGCGCCTGCACTCTGACGAGGTGCTCATCGCGCTGGCGATCTCGGCGCTGACGAACCCCCTCGCCGACATGGCAAGAGCCCAGCTCGGCACGCTCCGCGGCTGCGATGCGCACTTCTCCGTCATCATCTCGGAGGAGGACATCAAGCTCTACAAGCGCCTCGGCATTCACGTCAGCTGCGAGCCGAAGTATGAATCCAAGCGTCTTTATCACAAATAATTCGGAGAAAGCAACATCATGTCTAACGAAAAGAATCTTCCCTACGCCGTCGTCTGCGGCGGCGTGAATATCGACATCGGCGCGCACTCTTTCGCGCCGCTGCGCGCGAAGGACTCGAACCCCGGCAAGGTCGAGCTGAGCCTCGGCGGCGTGGGACGCAACATCGCGCACAACATGCGCCTGCTCGGCGTACCGACGTATCTTCTGACCGCCGTGGGCGGCGATTCGCGCGCAAGCCAGGTCGAAGAGAGCTGTAAAGAACTTGGCATCGACCTTTCGCACGCGCTGCACGTGCCGGATGGCCGCACCTCGACCTATGTCTTCGTCGGCGACAGCGACGGTGATATGGCCATTGCGGTCTCCGATATGGAAATTTGCAAAAAGCTGACGCCGGACTACTTCGCGTCGCAGCTCGACCTCCTGAACGGCGCTGCCGCCGTGGTCGTCGACGCGAACCTGCCGCGCGAGTCCATCGCGTACCTTGTCGAGCACTGCGCCGCGCCGCTCTTCGTCGATCCGGTATCCACCGTCAAGGCGGAAAAGCTCCAGGGCTTACTCAGTCATGTCCACACGCTCAAGCCCAACCGCATCGAAGCAGAGCTCCTCTCCGGCGTGAAGATCACGGATGACGCCACGCTCTATCAGGCCGCGCAGGCGCTTCTCGATCAGGGCGTGCAGCGCGTATTCCTGTCGCTCGGCGGCGACGGCGTGTTTGCCGCACAGCAGGGCGAGACGCATTTGGAGCCCATCTGCAAAGCCGAGATGCGCAACGCCACCGGCGCGGGCGACGCGATGATGGCATCCCTCGTCTGGTCGTTTCTCGCGGGCCGCAACCTTGCCGAAAGCTGCGCCGCCGGCACCGCCGCTGCGGCCATCGCGGTCGAGAGCGAAGAGACCATCAATCCGAACATGAGCGCCGAGGCCGTTCTGGCCCGCGCTGCGAAATAAACTTACTGTGATAAAAAAGGGCCGTCCGATCGGACGGTCCTTTTTTTGCTTATTTTCTCAAATCCAGCAGCATTGCGACGTGGCGATAGAGGCTCCTCTTGACCGTGGGGGTCATGCAGGCCTCCTTGATGGGCATGGCGAGCTTTCTGAGCTCGTCCTCGGCCTGCGCGATGACCTCGTCATCCGTGGCGTCGGAGTCGATCTTCGCCGCCGTCTCGGCCATCACGACCGGATGGGGCGCGACCGCGCCCGCGGCCAGACGCGCGGGGCGCTTGCCGCCGCAGCGGAGCGCGAAGTTGATGATCGGGAAATCGATCGTCGTGCGCATGGCGTACTTATAAAAGCCGCTGCGCTCGCCCTCTTCCGCCGCGGGGACGAAAAAGCGCGTGACGAGGATGGGCAAATGCTCGTGGCAGGCAAGGCCGTTGGCCACGCTGTGGCGCTCGATGAGGGACTTGAGGTCGGTGCGGTGCGTCTCGCCGTCTTCGATGTACTCGACCTCCGCCTCGTAAGCGATGAGCGCGGTGGCGATGTCGGAATAGTAGATCGCGCGGCAGACCGGCGAGTTCGGGATCTGGTGGCAAATGCTGCCGCCGGTCTTGAAGCAGTAGGCAAGACCGCTGCGCCAGAGGTGTGTTTGATTAAAATAAATGCAGCGGCGGTCCTGCATGATGTTGCCGCCGACGGTGGCGATGTTGCGGATCTGCGGGGATGCCGTCAGCGACGCCGCCTGCGCGATGGCCGCGTAGCGGCTGTTCAAAAGCTCGCTCTCGGCGAGCTCGGTGAGCGTCATCGCCGCGCCGATGATGAGCTCGCCGTCCTTTTCCTCCAAAACGTGCAGCTCCGGAATTTTCTTCAGGAAGACGAAATCCTTGTCGTCGCGCACCTCGTTTTTCAGCAGCGGCATGATGTCTGTGCCGCCGCCGATGTAGGTCGGGTGCTCGGCGGAGACGACGTCGTGTAAGCTCGATAAAACCTGTCCGCTCATTTCACATTCCCCCTCTCGGTCGGCAGGATGACAAATTTGTCGCACAGCGGCAGGCTGTTGATCTCAATGCCGCTTGCACGGCGCACCGCGTTCACGATGGCCGGCGCCACGGGCACCGTGGCAAGCTCGCCGACGCTCTTCGCGCCGTGCGGGCCGTAGGGGTCGTGGCTCGAGACCATGTCGACATACGTGCGCGGCATGTCGCCCATCTGCGGGATGCGGTAGTGCAGAAAATCGGTCGACAGCGTGCGGCGCGAGCGCGGGTTGATCTCCATGCGCTCATAGAGCGCGTAGCCCACGCCCTGCGCGATGCCACCTTCAAGCTGGCCGGCAACGGTCAGGCGGTTGATGGGCGTGCCGACGTCCACGACCTCGATGATGTCCATAAGGCGGATGGCGTTGAGCTTCTTGTGGTATTCCGCCTTGACAAAGCAGACGGAGAACGGATTCGGGCAGGCCGCGGCCTTGTAGGTGCCCGCGCCGATGGGCACGCTGCCCTTGGGGTCGAACAGGATCTTGCGCGCGGCGTCCTCAAAGCTCAGCTCAAGCTCCTCGCCGCCGCTGATATAGTAGCGGTGGTCCTTTTCCTTGACCGTGCAGCCGTCGTAGATAACCTTGAGCTGCTCGACCATCTTCTTTTTCAGATCGTCGCAGGCGAGCTTAACGGCGTTGCCGCAGATAAACGTCTGGCTCGATCCGAACGTGCCGGTATTATACGGCGTCAGGCCCGTGTCCGCCGCGGTGATCTGCACGCTGGAGAGCGGGATACCGAGGCATTCCGCCGCGATCTGGCTCTCCATCGTCTCGCTGCCCTGACCGATATCGGCAGAGCCGACGAGCAGATGCACGGACGCGTCGGCGTTGAGCATGACGACCGCGCCGCTCAGGCCCTCCTTCGAGGACGGGCCTGAGCCGTGGCAGCTGAACGAGATACCCCAGGCCTGACGGATGTTTTCGTCGTCGATCAGGGGTTCTTTCTCGTCGATCTCCTTCTGGATCTGCTGACAGCGGCGCGCGCAGTCCTCAATGCCGTTGCTGCTGACGGGGATGCTCGCGCAGGGGAAGCACTCGCCCACCTGCACGTGGTTCATCAGGCGGAATTCGACGGGGTCCATATCGAGCTTCTGCGCGAGGCGGTCCATCAGAATTTCGCGGCCGAACGTGAGCTGCGTGTTGCCGTAGCCGCGGAACGCGCCGCCCGTCACATGGTTTGTGAAGACGCTCAGGCCGGTAAACGAGTAGTTCGGCACGTTGTACTGCAATTTACGCGCGGCGGCGGCCACGACCGTCGGCGTGTGCGTGGTGTAGGGGCCGGCGTTCAGGCGGAACGTCGTATCAAAGAGCTGCAGCTTGCCGTTTTTGTCCGCGCCGATGCGAAGGTCAACGTCGGAGGCGTGGCGCACGACGGAGTAGAATTCCTCCTCGCGCGAATAGAGCAGCTTCACGGGGCGCTTGATCTTGCGGGAGATGAGCGCCGCGGCGTGCTGGGCGTGCAGCTGCTGGCGCGCGCCGAAGCCTGCGCCGACAAGCGGCTTGATGATGTGCACGTCCACTTCCTTGAGGCCGAAGAGCTCGGCCAGAATGCGGCGCTCCTGGAACACCGTCTGCGAGCAGCTGTAGATCGTCATGTGCTCGCCGTCGCTGAAGTCGCAGATGCAGCAGGTCAGCTCGATCATCGTGTGCTGCATCGGCGGCGTGACAAAGTGGTCTTCGAGAATGATGTCGGACTTTTCCTCGCCTACAGCGATGTCGCCCTGCGACACCTCGCGCCGCTGGACGACGTTCGTGTCGGAAAGATGCGGCTGCATCGCGGGCGCATTCTCTGCGAGCGCGGCCTTGACGTCGAGGATCGGCATAAGGTTCTCGTATTCGACCTTCACTGCCTCGGCGGCGGCGCGGGCGGCCTCCTCCGTCTCCGCGGCGACGACGGCCACGCGGTCGCCGATGGTCAGCGGCTCGGTCGTCAGCACCTTTTCATCCGCCATCAGAAGCGGAGAGGGCGGGTTGCCCGAGCAGTTGAAGTAGGCCTGCGGGGCCTCCTCCGGCAGGGCGCAGCCGAGAAAACCGGGAACCTTTTCCGCCTCGCTCACATCGATGCTCAAAACCTTGGCATGGGAATACGGGCAGCGCACGAGCGCGGCGTAGGCCATGTTGGGGAGCTCTAAATCGTCGGTATACTTGCCACGACCCAGCGCCTTATCCATGGACTCAAGGCGCGGCGTGGCGTGGTTGATAATGTCGAAATGATGCTGCTCCATCACTGCTGTGCCCCCTTTCCGTTCGCGTACTGGTCAATGACCTTGGAGGCCGCGACGATGGCCTCCTCGATCTTCGTGTAGCCCGTGCAGCGGCAGAGGTTGCCGGACATGGCGGCGTGGATCTCCTCGCGCGTGGGATGGGGATCGCGGTCGAGCAGCGCCTTGGCCGCCATGATCATTCCGGGCGTGCAGTAGCCGCACTGGATGGCGCCGGCGTCGATAAACGCCTGCTGCAGCGGGTGCGGCTCATCGGCGGTGCCGATACCCTCGATGGTCTCGACCGTGCTGCCGTCCGCCTCGATGGCGAACACGCAGCACGAGTTGACCGCGCGCCCGTCCATGATGACCGTGCAGGCGCCGCATTCGCCAAGGTCACAGCCCTTCTTCGCGCCCGTCAGGTGCGCGCGCTCGCGCAGCACGTGCAGAAGCGTCTCCTGCGGCTCCACCGTGAACGCGCGGCTCTCGCCGTTGAGCGTCAGGTGGATCGTGTGGTTGTTTTCAAGCATGATGTTCTATCTCCTGTGCAGAATTTGCTGTTTGTTCCGTATTGGCCCGTTTCCGCCACTCTGTGCGCTGCGGCAGGTCTCTCACTCACCGGAGAGCGGGCGTCTCATGTCCTCTTTTTCGCCCGCGGGCATATTCTTTCCCGCGCGGGCGCAACGGCCCTCAAGGGCCCTTTGGGGTGTACAGGCAGCAGTATACTATCTATTTTGAACAAAATCAAGCGTTTAAATTGCGTCAAATTCATTCAACTTTTGTACATTATGTCTTAAAGCGGTTATCAACGCTTTTTCCAACGCTCGAACGGGGCGTCCCCCCTCGTCTTTCTCCACATTAAAAAAAGGCACGGGACAGCCTTCGCTGCCCCGTGCCCTTTTCCCTTTTTGCGCAAAAAACGGGCCGCTGAGGTATCAGCGGCCCGCCCTTCGCCTTTTCACTTTTCAATGAGATAGCTGCCGCTGTCCGTCGCCTCCGTCACGATGGGGACGAACTCGACGTCGTAGGCCTTCATCGCCTCGGCGACGCTCTCGAGCTGGTCTGCCGTGACCTTGACGTACACGCGGTCGAACTTTTCCGTAAGCTCACTCATCACGATGCCGGACTTCTCTTCGCTGCCTGCAAGTGCGATGTCCGCGTCCACGCTGACGGAGAGCTTGCCCTTGTAGCCAGCCTGCTCAAGCGCGGTGTGGATGTCGTCGGCGAGCAGCGCAAGCGCCTCCTGCTGCGTCATGGTGCGCTCGTCCGTCTTGATGCGGCTCATGCGCCCCTCGCGCGGGTAGTGGAAATCGTCGAGCAGCAGCTCGTCAAAGCCCATCTTGCCGCATTCCGTGACGATATCGGTCACATACTGCCGCGCCGCCTGCTTTTCGGGTGCGAGCCAGTGCGTGCTGTTCGTATCGTACCAGACAAAGCCCGTCAGCTGGCACACGGCGGCGTCCGTCATGTGCTTGTAGGCATACAGGCTGTCGTGGAGCGTGCTGATGCGCCCGATCGTGTAATAGTCCGAGTCGACAAGGCCCTGAATGGCCGTGTCCGATGCGCTGCCGCCAGCCACCGCGCCGCAGTCGATCGCGCCCTGCACTTTGGAATTATAGTAGAGCTTGCCGCTCGCGTCCTTGAGCTCGACCGCCACGGCGTTCACGTCCTTATCAAGGCCATCGAGCGCTGCCTGCCAATCGCTGCCGAGCGCGTCCGCACCCAGCTCGACTGCGTAGGTATCCTTGATGACAGGCTTTTGCACCGTGATCTCAAGGTCGTCCTGCTTCTTATCGTCGCCGCTGTCGCCGTCATTTACGCTATCGTCCTGTGGGGTCTTCTTTATCCAGGGGAACTCAAAGCGGACCGAGCCGTCCGCGTCGTATACCATATAGCGCTGCGCAAACAAAAAGCCGCACGCCAGCAGCAAAATGACCACCAGCACCACGGCCAGCACGCCTCTGCCGCGCCTGCGCCCGCGATAACCGGTATAGCCCTTCGTTCCGCTCGATCTTCTTGCCATTGTCTGCATCCGCCTCCTTTTTCTTGTGCAACAGTTTACCTTTTAAGAGCAAAAAAATCAACAAAAACCTTTCGGTTTTTGTTGATTTTCCGCTTTTGTATGCTTTAGCCCTCGATAGCGTCCATCAGCGCGACGCGGCGGGCGTGGCGGCCGCCTTCAAACGCAGTGGAGAGGAAGGTCTCGACCATGGCCGCGGCCAGCTTCGGGCCTGTGAATCCCGCACCGATGGCCATCATGTTGGCGTTGTTGTGCTGGCGGCACAGCTGCGCTTCGAGCGTATCGGCGCAGTGCGCGCAACGGATGCCCTTGACCTTGTTCGCCGCGATAGAGATGCCGATGCCCGTCGTGCACACGACGATACCGTACTCGCACTCTCCGCTCGCGACGGCACGCGCGGCGGCCTCGCCGAAAATGGGATAGTCGCAGCTCTCGGTGGAATAGGTGCCGCAGTCCTTGACCTCGTGGCCCAGGCCCTCCAGCTGCTTTTTGATGTCTTCCTTCATGGCGTATCCGCCGTGGTCACAGCCCAATGCGATCTTCATAGTGTTTCTCCTTTTGTCAGTCAGATTTTGTGAAAGACCGGTTTTTTCTTTTCAAACGTGCACACATAGTCGAGTCCGCAGCTCTTTAAAAGCTCCTGCGTCTCGCGGGCGCGCATGCCGACGAATTCCGGCGTGTGCGCGTCGGTGCCGATGGTGATGATCTCGCCGCCGAGCTCGTGATAGAGCCTCAGCCATTTTTGATCCGGCAGCGGCGTGTTGCCGCGGTTGACGTTGCACTCGATGCCGCAGCCATTTTCAATGAGCGCGCGGAACACCTGCGACACCTCGTCCTCAAAGCCGTCGAAGCTCATGTGCATACCGTGGTTCTCGTTCATGTAGCGAAGCGGCAGCGTCAGGTGGCCGAGCACAGAAAACTTTCCCCACTTGGCCGTCTCCAGAACGAGCGTTAAATAGTCCGCGATCTGCTCGCGCGCCTCCTGCTCCGTGGCCTCGGGCATGAAGTAGAGGTCGTTCCAATCGTACTTTTCCGACAGCTGATGCTGCGAACCGATGACAAGGTCGAGCTCCGGCAGGCGGGAAAGCAGCTCGTCTGCGTAGGCAAAGTCGCGCATCGCCTCGCCGAGCTCGATGCCGCGGCGGACGATGATCTTCCCGTCCGCCGCCTGGTCGGCGCGCGCAAAGATCTCTTCACGATTCGAAAAATCGTGCTCCCAGTGCGCCGTCTCCCTCGGGCGGAACAGGTCTACATGGTCGGTCAGGCACATTTCCTGCAAGCCCTGCGCGATGCCCGCGCGCACCATGTCTTCCACCGGCGTTTTCGAGTCGAACGAAAGCGAACAGTGGGTGTGATAATCGGATAAATACATCTTCTATTCGTTACAGCTTGAACTTTCCGAAAAAGCTCTTGTGTTCCTCATAATTCTTCTCGCCGAGCGACTCGCTGAACTTCTTGAGCGCTTCCTTCTGCTCGCGGTTCAGGTTGCGCGGCGTCTCGATATACACAGTGACGTACTGGTCGCCGCGGCCGCGGCCGTTGAGGCCGGGGATGCCCTTGCCTTTCAGGCGGAACGTTGTGCCGCTCTGCGTGCCCTCGGGGATGGTGTACTTCACCTTGCCGTCGATCGTCGGGATCTCAAGCTCCGCGCCGAGCACCGCCTGCGTGAACGTGATGGGCGCTTCGCACAAGACGCTCGTGCCCTCGCGGCGGAAGATCTCGTGTGGACGCACGGACACAACGATCAGAAGGTCGCCCGCGGGGCCGCCGTTCTTGCCCGCGTTGCCCTGCGCACGCAGCGAAATGGTCTGCCCGTTGTCGATGCCCGCAGGAATGCTGACCTTGATGGTCTTGCGGTGGCGGATCATGCCCTTGCCGCCGCACTTGGGGCAGGGCTGATGAATGATCTTACCCTTGCCTCCGCAGCGCTGGCAGGGGGCCGACGTCGACATATAGCCCAGCGGCGTCTGGCGGCGCTGCTGGATCACGCCGCTGCCGCGGCAGTCAGGACATACCTCGGCGGTCGTGCCCTTGGCGCAGCCCGAGCCGCGGCAGTCAGGACACTGCTCGATGCGGTCGATGCTGACTTCCTTCTCGCAGCCGAAGGCCGCCTCTTCAAAGCTGATGTTCACGCTCGTGCGCAGGCTTTCGCCGCGCTGGGGCGCGTTGGGGTTCGCGCGCGCGCTGCCGAAGCCACCGCCGAAGAAGCTGCCGAAGATATCGCCGAGGTCGCCGAAGTCGAACCCGCCCGCGCCGTAAGCGCCGCCACCGGCGCCTGCGCCGTAATTCGGGTCAACGCCCGCAAAGCCGAACTGGTCGTAGCGCGCCTTCTTGTCTGGGTCGCTCAAAACCTCGTTCGCCTCGTTGATCTCCTTGAACTTCTCCTCGGCTTCCTTGTCGCCGGGGTTCATGTCGGGATGATACTTGCGTGCGAGCTTTTTGTATGCTTTTTTGATCTCTTCTTCCGAAGCGCCCTTGGAAACGCCGAGCACCTCGTAATAGTCTCTTTTATTTTCAGCCATAGACTACGCTCCTAAAAACGCCGCAATCGGGGGCAGTATAAACTGTCCCCGCTGCGTCGATACGATCTCAATTACTTTTTGTTGTTGTCGTCGTCATCCACGACCTTGTAGTCAGCATCATAATACTGCTGACCGTTCGGGCCGGTCTGCGCGCCGCCGTTCTGGCCGCCCATGTCAGGACCGGCCTGTGCGCCGCCCTGCGGGTTCGCCTGCTGATAGAGCTTCTCGCTCATCTGGTAGAACATCTGCGTGAGCTCTTCGGTCGCGCTCTTGATGGCGTCGGTGTCGTCGCCCTTGAGGACTTCCTTCAGCTTGTCGATACCACTCTGAACCTTGGCCTTCTCGTCCGCGGGGATCTTGTCGCCCACTTCGCCGAGGGTCTTCTCGCTCTGGTAGACCATCTGGTCGGCCTGGTTGCGGACTTCGACCTTTTCCTTGATCTTGGCGTCCTCAGCGGCGTACTGCTCGGCGTCCTTGACGGCCTTTTCGATATCCTCCTTGCTCATGTTGGAGGAAGAGGTGATGGTGATGTGCTGCTCGGTGCCGGTGCCGAGGTCCTTCGCGCTGACGTTCACGATGCCGTTGGCGTCGATATCGAACGTGACCTCGATCTGAGGCACGCCGCGGCGGGCCGGAGCGATGCCGTCGAGGTGGAAGCGGCCGAGGCTCTTGTTGGCAGCGGCCATCTCACGCTCGCCCTGCAGAACGTTGACTTCAACGCTCGTCTGGTTGTCGGCGGCGGTGGAGAAGATCTGGCTCTTCTTCACGGGGATGGTGGTGTTGCGGTCGATGAGCTTGGTGCAAACGCCGCCCATGGTCTCAATGCCGAGGGACAGCGGGGTGACGTCGAGCAGCAGCAGGCCCTTCACATCGCCGGTCAGAACGCCCGCCTGAAGAGCAGCGCCCATGGCGACGCACTCATCGGGGTTGATGCCCTTGAAGCCTTCCTTGCCGGTGAGCTTCTTGACCATTTCCTGCACGGCGGGGATACGGCTGGAGCCGCCGACCATCAGGACCTTGTGGATGTCGTTGCCGGTGAGGCCCGCATCGCTGAGCGCCTGACGGACAGGGCCGGCAGTGGCTTCGACCAGGTGCGCGGTCAGCTCGTTGAACTTAGCGCGCGTGAGGGTCAGGTCGAGGTGCTTCGGGCCGGTAGCGTCAGCGGTGATATACGGGAGGTTAATATTGGTGGAGGTCACGCCGGAGAGCTCGATCTTGGCCTTTTCGGCAGCTTCTTTTAAGCGCTGCATGGCGACCTTGTCGCTCGAAAGATCAACGTTGTCGGTGCGCTTGAACTCGCTGACCATCCACTTCATGATGCACTCATCGAAGTCGTCGCCGCCGAGGCGGTTGTTGCCCGCGGTGGCCAGAACCTCAATAACGCCGTCGTCGATATCGAGGATGGAGACATCGAACGTGCCGCCGCCGAGGTCGTAGACCATGACCTTCTGGCTCTGCTCCTTGTCGACGCCGTAGGCGAGGGCTGCGGCCGTCGGCTCGTTGATGATACGCTTGACCTCGAGGCCGGCGATCTTACCGGCGTCCTTGGTCGCCTGACGCTGCGCGTCGGTGAAGTAAGCGGGAACGGTGATAACGGCTTCGCTCACGGGGCCGCCGAGGTAAGCCTCAGCGTCGCTCTTGAGCTTCTGCAGGATCATCGCGCTGATCTCCTGCGGGGTGTACTTCTTACCGTCGACTTCGACTTTATAATCAGAACCCATCTCACGCTTGATCGAAGAGATCGTGCGGTCGGGGTTGGTGATGGCCTGACGCTTTGCGACCTGGCCGACCATACGCTCGCCGGTCTTACTGAACGCGACAACGGACGGGGTGGTGCGGTTGCCTTCGGCGTTGGGGATGACGACGGCTTCGCCGCCTTCCATCACGGCCACACAAGAGTTGGTAGTACCAAGGTCAATACCGATAACTTTAGACATAATGTTGTCCTCCTAAGATCTATCTTAATTTTTTTGTTAACGAAATAAATTTATCATTTCGCGCTTCCGCGCGGAATTTGCACTTTAATTGGCCACTTTTACAATGGCAAATCGCAGCACCTTATCGCCCAGCGTGAAGCCCTGCTGGAGCACCTCGACCACGGTGTTTTCCCCGTAGTTTTCGTCTTCCACATGCATCACGGCGTTGTGCTTTTCAGGGTCAAAGGGCTTTCCGGCGGCGTCCATCGTTTCAACGCCCAGCTTTTTGAGGCTCTCTTTGAACTGGTTGAACACCATCTCAAGGCCCTTGCGGTGGGGCGACTCCTCGTCACCGTACTGGGCAAGGCCGCGCTCGAGGTTATCGTAAACGCCCAGCAGTGCCTTGATCGTGTCGATCTTCGCGTCGGCGTAAAGGCTTTCCTTTTCCTTCGCGGTGCGCTTGCGGTAGTTGTCGTACTCGGCGGCAAGGCGCAGGTATTTGTCCTGCTCGTCGGCAAGCGACTTGGCAAGGCCTTCCATCTTCTCCATCTGCTCGCGCGTGACAGTGAAGGTCTCGGGCTCCGCGCTCTTCTCAGCGGCCTTATCAGCCTTGGCAGTTTCTGCGGTCTTGGCCGCCTCGTCTGCTGTCGGCTGCTGCGCCGTGTTCTTTTCCGGCGTGCTCTCCGCCGCGTTCTGCTTGTCTTTCTTACCCATTTCTTACTCCTTATCTTCTTCCTTGGGCGGAAGCTCGTTCTTGCCGAACATCCGCGTCAGGCTGTCTGCAAAATAACTCAGCCGCGCCGTCACGGTGGCGTAGTCCATTCTGGTGGGACCCACCACACCGACGAGGCCGCGCATCCCGTCGCCGATATCGTAGCTGGCGACGACCACGCTCGTTTCCTTGAGCGCTTCGTTCACGTTTTCCGGCCCGATCAGGATCTTGAGCGGTGCGCCGTCATCCGGCACGGGAAGCTCTTCCTTGTTATCCACAAGGAATGTCACGAGATCGTGCGCCTTGTCGACATCGCGGTACTCAGGCATTTTCAAGATCTGGCTCGCACCCGCGGTCTCCACATTGCGCTGCGCGCTCTGCTCGAGCACACCGATCGCATATTCGACCGCCTTGGACACCACTAAAAATAGCTCGGGCGAAAGCTGCTCGGAAAGGCTCATCAGCCTTGCACTCATCTCATCGACACTCCGGCCGGTGAAGTGCGTGTTCAAAAGCTCCTTGACGTCCGCGAGCCGCTGGCTGTCGAACGGGAGGTCAGAGCGCTGGAGCTGGCTCTTCACGCGGTTATCCTCGCCCATCACCACGACGATGAAACTCATTTCATCGACCGCGATGAGCTCGAAGCGCTTGACGCTCGCCTCGCGCCGTCCGCCCGTCACGCTGTACACGGGGTAATTGACGATGCTCGACACCATCTGCCCCGCCTTGGCGATCACGCTGTCCGTGCCGCTGAGCTTGGACTTTAGCTGCTCGTTGATCTCCTCCGCTTCTGTTTCGGAGACCTCGCGCTTTTCCATCAGCTCGTTGACGTACAAGCGGTAACCTTTCGGCGACGGCACGCGTCCGGCGGACGTGTGCGGCTGCTCAAGGTAGCCCATTTCGACCAGATCCGCAAGCTCGTTGCGGATGGTCGCGGAGCTCACCGAACCGCCCATCTCCTCGGCCAGCGCCTTGGAGCCGACCGGCTCAGCCGCGGCGATGTAATCCTCGACAACGCGCTTGAGAATCTGCTTTTTGCGCTCGGTCAAGTCCATACGCCGCGCTCCTTTCGTAGCTTTAGCACTCCTTTCCCTCGAGTGCTAAACGCAGTGTACCACCGACATTTCCCATTGTCAATAGGACGCAGTGTAAACAGTTTGTGAACGTCTCAAATGAGTGATGTTGTCCCTCATTTGAAAGGGATGCGCTCCGCTGCAACGCACGCGCAGTGCAAACCTTCTCCAAAAGTGGCAGCGCCGCTTTTTGAAGAATAAAAAAAGAGGAACGCTTTCGCGTTCCTCTTTTTTTAAGAACCTTTATTTGGCCTTGGGCGCTTCGGCGGCTTTCGCGGCTTCAGCAGCCTTGGCTTCGGCGGCTGCCTTGGCGGCAGCGGCCTTGCGCTCGGCGGCAGCCTTCTGCGCAGCCTTGAACTTTTCCTTCTCCTCGGGGGTCGGGATGGGCTCGATGGCGTTGCGCGGGCAGGCCTTGGCGCACATGGTGCAGTTTTTGCACTTGGTGTAGTCGATGACGGCCACATTGTTGACGACGTGGATGGCGTCGAACTTACAGGTGCGCTCGCACATGCCGCAGGCGATGCAGGAGTTGGCGCACACCTTCGTAACGGCGGGGCCCTTCTCCTTGTTCGAGCAGTTGACGAAGACCTTCTGCTTGTAGGGCACCTCGACGATCAGCTTGCGCGGGCAGGCCTCGCGGCAGGCGCCGCAGTTGGTGCACTTCTCCTTGTCGACCTCGGCGACGCCCTGTGCATTGATATGGATGGCGTCGAATTGGCAGGCGGCAACGCAGGTGCCAAAGCCCATGCAGCCAAAGGAGCATGCGGTCGGGCCGCCGGCGACCTTCGTCGCGGCGACGCAGTCGTGAAGACCGACATACTCGAAATTCTTCACAGAGGCCTCGCCGCCGTTGCACAGCACATGCGCGACCTGCTTTTCACCGCTGGGCGCTTCCATGCCCATGATCTCAGCGATCTTGGCGGCGCCCTCCGCGCCAGCGGGCGCGCAGGCGGTGACGGGAGCCTTACCGGCAAGAATTGCCTCGGCGCAGCCCGCGCAGCCGGGATAGCCGCAGCCGCCGCAGTTTGCGCCGGCGAGGCAGGCCTGGATCTTGGGCAGGCGCTCATCGACCTTGACCTCAAAGGCCTTGGCCGCAACGGACAGGATCAGCCCGAACACGACGGCGATCACGCCCAGCACGAGAACAGCAAAAATTACATTCATCATTTCTTCGTTCCCTCCTTACATGGGCCACACCTGCAGACCCGAGAAGCCCATGAATGCAAGGGCGATCAGGCCTGCGGTGATCAGCGCGATGGGGAAGCCTTCAAATGCCTTGGGATAGTCGGCAAACTCCAGGCGCTCGCGCACCGTGGAGAACAGGTAGATCGCCAGCAGGAAGCCAAGGCCGCCGGTGATGCCGTACACCACGGATTCGATGAAGTTGTAGTCGTTCTGCACGTTGAGCAGCACCACGCCGAGAACGGCGCAGTTGGTGGTGATCAGCGGCAGGTACACGCCGAGGGCCGTGTAGAGCGTCGGCATGGACTTTTTGAGGAACATCTCAATGAACTGCACAAGGCTCGCCACCACGAGAATGAAGGCGACGGTCTGCATGTAGCCGAGACCGAGCTTGACGAGGATGATGTTCACGCCGTAGCAGAACGCCGAGGCAAGACCCATGACGAACGTAACGGCGAGACCCATACCGACGGCGGTGTCGCTCTTTTTCGACACGCCGAGGAACGGGCAGATACCCAAGAACTGCGAGAAGATGAAGTTATTCGTCAGGATCGCGCCGAGGGAAATAGCAAGTAACTTAGTCACACTCATTTTTATTTACCCTCCGTTTCTTTCTTTTCCGCGTTCTTCTTCTCGCTTCTGGCAAGCGCCCACTGCATGATGGCGATCAGCGTGCCGAGGCACAGGAAGCCGCCGACGGGCAGCGTGAGCATACCGGCGGGAACATAGGAAGAAGGCATGATCTGCACGCCGAGCAGCGTGCCCGCGCCGAGCAGCTCGCGGAACGCGCTCAGGATCAGCAGCACCACCGTGTAGCCGATGCCCTGGCAGATGCCGTCCACCGCGGAGGCGGCGACGGAGTTCTTGCTGGCAAAGGCCTCGGCGCGGCCGAGGATGATGCAGTTGACGACGATCAGCGGGATGAACACGCCAAGACTGTTGGCGATTTCAGGAAAAAACGCCTGCAGGCACAGATCAACGATTGTAACGAAGCCTGCGATGACGACGATGTAGCACGCGATACGCACTTCGTTGGGGATGATCTTGCGCAGAAGGGAAATAAAGATGTTCGAAAGCGTCAGGATGATGAGAACGGAGATGCCCATGCCAAAGCCGTTTGCAACGCTCGTGGTGATGGCCATGGTGGAGCACATACCGAGCACCTGCACCAGAACGGGGTTTTGGTAGATCAGACCGTCTTTGAGCTGTTTGTTGAAATTCATAGATCGTTCCCCCTTTCTCAGTTCATGGCCTCGGCGGCAGCCAGAGCGGCGTTGACGCCCTTGGTCACGCCCTTGGTGGAGACCGTCGCGCCGGTGACGGCGTCGATGTTCTGCTTGACGACGAGCGTGCCCGCGCCGGACTTGCCGACGAACTGATCGAGCGCGCCGGTGCCTGCGGAGGTCGCTTCATTGTCGATGACCTTGGAGCCGATGCCCTTGGTCTCGGAGTTGTTGACGATGGAAACGCCCGTGACGGTGAGGTCGGTGTCCACGCCGACGATCATCACGATGTTGCCCTGAGAGCCGCTCGCGGTGACCTTGAAGGCATAGCCGATGGTGTCGCCGCCGGACTTGACCTCATAGGCCTCGCTCAGCTTGCCGCCCTGTTCGTTGGCAGCGTCGATCATGGCCTGCGGGATCTCCTCCATCGGGGGGAACTCGCAGTCGGCCGCAGAGACGACCTTGGCGAGCGCCTCTTCGGTCTTTTGCTTGTTGATGGCCGCGATCTTGTCCGCGGTCAGCATGTTGGTCAGGCCCAGCAGCAGCGCGACGACCAGCGAGATCGCCGTCAGCGTACCGGCTACCTTGAAAATGAATTTACCTTCGATCTTCATTTCTTTGCCGCCTCCTTCGCTGCTTTCTTATCTACGCCGAAGCGGGTGGGCTTGGTGTACTTGTCAATGATCCAGGTGCAGCAGTTCATCACAAGGATGGAGTAGCAAACGCCCTCGGGATAGGAGCCGAAGTAGCGGATGAACACCGTGATGAGACCGCAGCCGATGCCGAAGATCAGCTGGCCCTTCTTCGTGACGGGCGAGGTGACATAGTCGGTGGCCATGAAGAACGCGCCGAGGAACAGACCGCCGCCGAGCACGTTGTAGAGCATCCAGCTCATCGCGTCGTTGCCCTGGGGGAAGAGGAATGTGAGGACTGCCACCGTGCCGATGTAGGCAACGGGGATCTGCCAGGAGATGACCTTGCGGAAAATTAAGTACAATCCGCCGATGAGCAGCATCATCGCGGAGATCTCACCGAGAGAGCCGCCGATGTTGCCGATGAACATGTCGGACAGGCTGTACTGTGCCGTCACCTCGGCAAACTCGCCGCCCTTCATCATCGCAAGCGGAGTGGCCGCGGTCACGACGTCAGCGCCGCCGAAGAGCGGTGCCTTGCCGGAGGCCGGGTCGATCCACTTGGTCATCTGGCTCGTGTAGCACGCGACGAGCGCGGCACGGCCGGCCAGCGCGGGGTTCAGGAAGTTCTTGCCAAGGCCGCCGTAGAGCTGCTTGACAACAAAAATTGCGAAGAAGTTGCCGACGATCAGCATCCAGTAAGGAAGCGTCACGGGGCAGACGAACGCGAGCAGGACACCGGTGACGGCGGCGGACAGGTCGCCGAGCGTCTGCGTCTTGTGCATCAGCTTACGGTAGAGCCACTCGAAAAACATCGCGGAAACCACGCTCACGAGCACGGAGATCAGCGCGCGGAAGCCGAAACGGATGACGCTCATGATGAGCGCGGGGCACAGCGCGATGATCACGTCGAGCATGATCGAGCGCGTGTCTTCATTGTTGCGGATATGGGGGTTGGAGGAAGCGATGAGCTTCAGACCCTTATAATCATTCAGCATCTCTTAAGCCTCCTTCTTTGCTTCTTCGGCAGCCTTGGCAGCCTCAGCCGCGGCCTTGGCCTTGGCGGCGGCTTCCTTGACCTTCTGCTTGCCGACCTTGAACGAATGCGTCAGGTGCAGGCGGCCCGGGCAGATGTAAGAGCACGCGCCGCACTCGATGCAGTCCATGACGTGGGCCGCCTCGAGATCCTCGATGCGGTTCTTCTGCACATATAAATAGAGGTACAGAGGCTCGAGGTGCATGGGGCACGCCTCAACGCAGCGGCCGCAGCGGATGCAGGTCGGATCCTCGGAGACCTTGTTCTCGTTGCCCGCAAATGCCAGCACCGCGCCCGTGCCCTTGGCCACGGGGAAGTCGGCGGAGGCCTGCGCCATACCCATCATCGGGCCGCCGGCGATGAGCTTGAACGTCTCGTCCTTCAAGCCGCCGCAGGCGTCGAACAGGAGGGAAACGGGCGTGCCGATCGGGCACTCGAGGTTCTTCGGCTCCACAACGCCGCTGCCGGACACGGTGACGACCTTGCGCACCACGGGCATGCCGTCCTTGATGGCATGGTAGATGGCGATGGTGGTGTTGATATTGAACACGGCGCAGCCGATGTTCGCGGGAAGACCTCCCGGGGGCACCTGCTTGCCGGTGATGGCCTGGCAGAGCTGCTTTTCACCGCCCTGGGGGTAGCGGCAGCGCAGCGCCTCGACCACGACGGGAGCCTTCTGCTCGGCGATGACCTTGTTGAGGGCCTCGATGCCGTTTTTCTTGTTGTCCTCCACGCCGATGACGACCTTGCTCACGCCGAACATCTTGGCGAGGTAGCAGCAGCCGCCGATGATCTCAGCGGGGCGCTCGAGCATCGCGCGATGGTCGCCGGTGATGTAGGGCTCGCACTCCGCGCCGTTGATGATGACGGTATCGACCTTGCCGATGCCGCTGGAGATCTTCGTGTGCGTGGGGAACGTTGCGCCGCCCATACCGACGATACCGGCCTGCTTGACCATTTCGACCATTTCCTCCACGCTCAGCGCTTCGGGGTCGGCCGGAGCATGGACTTCCTCGCTCAAGTCGTCCTTGAAGTCATTGTCGATGACAACGGACATGACCTTGCCGCCCATGGAATAGGGACGGGGCTCCACCGCAGCGACCGTACCGGATACGCTTGCGTGAATGGGAGCGCCGAGACCTTTGAATTCGCCGATCTTCTGTCCAAGCTTGACATAGTCGCCCTTGGAGACCGTCGGGGTGCAGGGTGCGCCGAAGTGCATCGACATGGGGATCACCACCTGAGCAGGGGCTTGTAACTGCTCGATGGCCTTTTCATTGGTAGCAGCCTTCATATCATTGGGATGAACGCCGCCAAAGAAAGCTTGTGCCATAGTCTTCACCTCATCTTTATACTGCCAGAGCAGCGGAAACACTGCTCCATAATCGGATAGATTATATCCCCTTTCTTTTCTCTTGTCCAGAAAATATTCTTCATGGCCATCATTTTGTTGATTGTATAGTGAAGTGCGAAAGAGGTTGCAAGGCCTCGGACGCACTTCACTTTTTTATTTTACACGAAAGGAGGCCGGAGAAATGGGTCAAAAACTCCGATACCTCGGGCCGGAAGATCGGGCGACTATTGAGCGGCTCCACAATGACCGGGCCCCGGTGGCCCTCATAGCCGAGAAAATCGGCGTCCACCCCGCGACGATCTACCGCGAATTGAGGAACGGTTACACCGGGGCCGTAGACAAGTACGGTTTCCGCGTGTATAGCGCAAAGGTCGCGCAGATCACCGCCGAGCGGAATTTCCAGAAGTCCCGCGGCAAACGACAGGCGGCCCTATAAGGCCGACCACCCGAAAGGAGATTACCATACCATGACGAACAAAGAATTGCAGGACGCATTAAACGGACGCCTCGAAAAGTTTGACGGAGAGAAATATACCGGGAAAGAGGCGTGTACCCCAGTTTATCACCGCTGGTATATGCACGAAATCGAGTCGGAACTCGAGTCCCGCGGCATTGAAATTTTCCGGGCCGCTACCTGGAAAATCGTCGCCGAGATCGACGGCCCCGGCGATTTGCGCGTAGGTTATGAGCCCGTCGCCTCGGTGAATGTGGAGATCAAAAGAGATAAGCGGTATAAATTCGGCGGCCCCGGCGTGGTTAAGTCGATCCGAGTACAGTTCCGCGAGGATTTGCAGGGCTTGACGATTGAGGAAACCCGGGCCTATCTCCTCAAGGCCGACCTCAAAAACCGTCTCGAATATTGGCGCAAGGAGCGGGAACGTCTCTCGGCGGAGCTCGACAAGGCGGCGGAAAAGATCGCCGATCTCACGAGTATTTCTATCGAGGAGGCGGACGTATGAAAACGGCGGCGGAACTATGGGCCGATACGATCAAGAAACAGCCTATCGACGATCTCACCATAAAGCATACTTGCGAGTCGATAGAAGAACTAATAAATAAGAAAACGACGGGCGTCCGCCTCGCTGGCCTCCTCTCGCGGGCCGAGGCTATTATTCTCCGTCAGCGCAAGGAAATAGCCGCCCTCCACAAGGCGGCGGAGGTAGAGCATGAGTAAGGCCCTCACTCTATCCGGCCTCATGGCCCTACTCCTCCCGAAAGAACGCCTCTTTGTGATCCACCACCTCGGAGCCGATATTTCCGAGGCGGTGGCCGGAGGCACGGTCGAGGAGCTCGAAAGAACGCGGTGTGTCGAGGTGTGCGGAAATAATATCGTCGAACGGATTGCCGTTGACGTGGACGACTGGCCGGACACTCCGGCCCCGATCCTCCTCGTCACCATCGGCGGAAAGGTAAAAACGCATGAATAACGAGGTTATAAAGTGGCTTGTAGGGACTCCGGCAAGCGACATGAATTTCAAGACGAACCTAAAAAGAGCCACGGCGGCGGAAATCCGGGAAACTCTGAAAATCATTGAGGGCCGCCGCGAAGTCAAAACGAAAGAAAAAGCTCTCCGGGCTGAGCTACGGAGAAAGGAAAAATGAAAGGAGATCGCCATACCATGAAAAGCCTGATTTTAACCACCCAGGACGCCCGGGAGCTGGACAAGCTCGGCGGGCTCACCATTACGAAGCCCATTAAACCCGCGCCGCGCTATATCGAGGGCGCCTCGTTTTCCCGTGAGGCCGATTGCGCCGACATTTGGCACCTCGTAGGCCAGGACGGAAACCGTCTCGGAGCGGGAGACGGCGTCGCGGACGTGTTCGCCTCTCCCGTCGAGGTCTCGGACGTCGTATTTATCCGCGAGCCCTGGTATCGCCTCAAGAACCCGCAGGGCGGAGAGTCCGAGCGCGTGATCCTGGCCGCCGACTCCGTCGTTCAGCCGGAACAGGCCGCCTATAAGTGGGCCTCCCCGGTTTCTATGCCACAGGACGCCGCCCGCCGCTTTGCGCGGGTAAAATCTATCGAGCCCGCCTACGGTGAAAATGTAACGCCCGCCTGGTTGATTGAGCTCGTGGCGATCACGAAAGAGGAGGCCACGGCGGAGGACGGGGCGCCTCTCTCCACCTCGGACGTCCCGGAGGAGGCCTCGAGCTATTACGCCTACGTCGGAGACATGAGCGCCGAGGATCGCGACCGCATGGTCGCCAAGATCGACGCCGACCGCGCCCGTTTGGCCGAGGTGCAAGATCGCCTCATTCGGATTGATCTCCGCCGCCGCGATCTCTCCGCCCTCATGTTTGAGGAGCGGGACAAGGTCGATCCCAACGACCGCGCCCCCCTCGACGCAGAAAATACGGCTCTCGACGAGGAGCAAGGCGACCTCGCCCGCGAGGAGGCCGATCTCCGCGCCGCCCTCGAGGACGCAAAGGCCCCGGCCCCGACCGTCGAGGAACACGCCCGAGAGAAATACACCAACATTTCCGCGCTCCTCTCTGGCCCGTCCGACGCGATCCCGACCCTCGGCGACTATGACGCCATCAAGGCAGAGGAGCAAGAGCTCGCCCGATACCTTGAGCAGTACGACAAGGCCGACGCCGCCGAACCTGATCCCGCTCCTACGGAGGAGGACGAGGAGATCGGATCGTTTAGGCTCGGAAAGTGTAAGTATTGCGGGCGTGAGTGGGGCGTAACCCTCGAGGGCGCCCGTGAGGGCGGTTTCCCGACCCAGCGAACCGCAGACGCCGCCGCTACCCGCCTTTGCGATTGTGAGGAGGCCGTCGCCAACCGGGCCCCAGTTATCGGCGTCGCTATGGCCGTCACAACGGGCGCTTGTCGGTATTGCGGTCAAATCCAGGAAGTCGGGCCCCACCCGTCCCAGGCCGCCGCAGACGACACGGCGACGGAGGTTTGCAACTGCCCGACTGCACGGCAAGAACGTCGCGTACATGAACAGGTGGCGGACGCTTGCGAGCGTGTGCAACGTCTTTTCGGCGACGACGCCGAGAGCCTCGGTTTTAAGCCGATCCCCGACGAGGCGGTCGGCCTCCTCGAGAACGTGGTCGAAATGATCGCCCGCGGCCCGATCTCCTCCGCGAGCCTGAACGTCCGCGGGCGGTGTAAGGCGAAATTCTCCGTCACGAGCAAGGGAAAAATCAAGGTCTCCCGGAGCGAAACCCGCTCTTGCGACCTTGAGGACGGAGAGTGAGGCGGGGTATGGAAGTTACCGTAAAAATGTACCCGGAGGAATACGACCTTTTCCGCGAGTATCAGAGAGAAAAAGCCTCTCTCGAACGAGAAATGAGCGCAGATTACGACCGCTTATGCGAAAAGCATGGGAATTTGTGCAAAAAAATCCTCGACGCGACCACCGTTTCGGAGGCAACGATTTACGCCGAAGATAAGCCCGCAGAGGTAGAAAAGGTGATTTCAATAGCAGACCACGCGGCCATGATGGACGCCCGAAATCTCGCCGAAGAATGGTTTTCTTGAGCTTGAGGAGGAGATAAAAGGATGAAAAGCCCTGTTTATCGTTGGAAAGTATCTCACCCGGCCTATGGCGCCGTCGAGGTGACGGGCCCGCGGAAATACGAGGCCGTGATCTCTGCCGCGAGAAAGTGGGCCGCCCGCTGGACGCAGATTGCCCGCGAGTGTACCTTTGAGCGCCTCGAGGAGGTGGCGGCGGAATGATGGACAAGCCAGAGACGGCGGAGGCCGAACTCCCGCCACCGTGCCACGATTGCCGGAGCCTGCATAAAAAATACGGCTCTTTCCTATGCGCTCGCCGACAGGCCCGTTATTGGTGGCTCTCGGCGTGGAACCTGATCCCGGGCTTAAACCGCCTCCTCCCGGCGTGGGAGTGCGATCTCCGCAAATACGAGACGGTCGAGGACATAGAAAAGGAGGAAAAGTCTTGAGACTCTACACGACGAAGCACCCGCGGGAGCGTTTCAATATCAGGTGGAACCGCCGCAAGAGTGCGTTTCGGCTGGCCGCCCGCGGCCTCGCCCTTTATATCTATCCGGGCCCGCTGATCGAGTGGTCGCTCGTGATCCTGGTAACTCTGACGGCGTTTCGCCTGGGCGTGATTTACGCCTATCTCGAGCGGGGCTATCAGGCTCGCGGCGGAGAGTATCTCCTCCTCCTGATCCCGCCTATCTACTACGCCGCGAAAAGAACGCTCCTCGACTGGATCGCAGACCTCCGGCGAGCCAAGGGCCGCCGAGAAAGGAGCGCAGAAAGTGAGTACACCCTTTAAGGAGTGCCCGTCTTGCGGGGCTCACCTGGACGCGGGCGAGCGGTGCGACTGCAAAGAGACCGCCGCGGCGGATCGGGCCCAGGCCAACACCGCAAGGATCACGCCTCCCGCCCGCGCCTATTATGTCGGCGTAGACCTTGCGGACGGAAAAGACTATACCGCGACGGCCCGCGGCCTCGTGGAAAACGGGTAAAAGAAAAAGCCCCCGACGCTTGACGAGAGCGTCGGGGGCGCAACCACCCGGAGGGAGATTGCCATACCTTTATTATATTATCACCTCCGGGAAGAAAATGCAAGGGGCCTCGGCCCTACGCCCGAAAGGCGGTTTTTGATATGCAACGAGTGAAACGACGCACATTCTCGGGGGTCGTTTGCGAGCAGGAAGTTTATAACGTCCCGGATCGGATCAAGAGCCTCGAAAAGGCGGAGCCCCGCCCGCGCTTCAAAAATGAGGAGGAGCGGGAACTCCACAGGATCGGCATTTCGCGGCGGAAACACGCTCGCCTCATAAATGAGAATTACGGCCCTACCTCATTATATAGCACCCTTACGCTCGACAATGAGAGCGAAGTACATACATTCGACGAGGCCCGTCGTATTCGCGACCTCTACGTCCGGCGCCTGAAATACCACGCGCCCGACGCGAAGATCAATATTTACATGGGCCGCGGCAAGACGACTTTCCGTATACATTTTCACATGATTTCCGAGGGCGTCTCGGAAAAGCTGATCCGCGATCTTTGGGGCCTCGGTGACGTGTTGAGGATCGAGCACCTCAGAGAGCACAATTATTATAATGGTGTAGACTATGGCCGCGATTATACGGGCCTCGCAAATTACCTTTTCGACCATTGGACGCCGGAGCAGGGCGGCCACCGCTGGAAACAGACGAAGAACCTCAAGCGCCCGGAGCGCGAGGAGCCGACCGTCGTAAAACGGAACTACTCGACGACGCGCCCTCCTCGCCCGCCGAAAGGCTATGTTTTAGTCGAGAGTAAAGAAACTCAATGGGGCTACCTCTATTTTAAGTATGTGTTGACGCCGCCGAAGCATGAGCGGCGCCGAAAACGACCGATTGAGTGATCGGCCTTTTATGGCCTTGTAAATGCGTAAAGTTTGGGAACGAAGCCCAGGGAAAGGAGTGCAAGCTATGAATATTAACGAGCTCGCAAAGGAAGTCCACGAGAACGCAGTCAATCATGGGTGGTGGGAAAAGCCGCCCTCTCTCCCGGAGGCCCTTTGTCTGATCCATGCCGAGCTGTCCGAGGCTCTCGAGGAATACAGAAACGGGAGCCCTCTCGTCTATGGGACGTGTGCGCTCTCGCCGGACGATTGCGATTTTGCCCTCACTTGTGAGAACGTGGGCCACCCTGACGCCGGAGGGGAAAAGGCCGGAGCCTGCAAGCCGGAGGGGATCGCGGTCGAGCTGGCCGACGTGATCCTCCGAACCCTCGACCTCATGGCCGCGCTCGGGGTAGACGTTGACGCCGTTGTCATGGCAAAACACCGCTACAACCTCGGACGCGAATACCGCCACGGAGGGAAACGGATATGATAAATTATTTCAAAGCCGCCGAGAGATTGCTTGCACAGCGCGGAAACCTTGAGCAAGCACTCGAGAACCTCGGGCGGCGGCGTGAGCTTGCCTCCACTCAGGCAAAGGCAGAGAGAGATAATATCAAGCCTCGGCCCTATGCCTCGAGCGGCGGTATCAACGCGCACACCTCCGCCCGCCTGGAACTGGCCGAGATAAACCGGGAGATCGTAGCCACCCGGAGCACAATAGCGGAGATCGACCGCGTCCTCGCTCAACTGGACGACGCGGACGCCGAGCTCCTCCGCGCCTGGTATATCGAGCACAAGAGTAAAGAGCAGATCGCGGACGAGCTCTCGTATAGCTCCAAGACGTCGATCTATGATCTCAGGAATAAGGCCGTCGCGGCCTTTGCGGTTTTGTACTATGGGGCGGGGGCTCTCGCCTCCATTTAGCCGCGCCCGGAAAATTGAAAAAAGTCTGTACGGACAAGACCGCGCCCTTGTGTTACGCTGGTAACGTGAAAGAGGGCGGGAAAGCCCGTCGCCGTGCGCCCTTTTCTGCCGAGGCCTTGCGCTCTATGCGTGAGGCCGCCCGAGGCCGGGAGGGGCGCCTCTTTCACACCATTTGGAGGCGAGCGTTTGAGAGAGTTTGCACGAGGTTTTTATCTCTCGAAAGAATGGCGCCGCACTCGTGCTTATATCGTGGCCCGGGATCATGGCCTATGCGTGAAGTGTGGGCGCCCCGGAGAGATTGTCCACCACAAAGAGCACTTGACGCCGGAGAACATCAACACGCCGGAGATCGCGCTCGGTGAGAATAATCTCGAGTTACTTTGCCGAGATTGCCACGCCATCGCCCACGCCTCCGACCTACCCACAGATCGCGGCCTCATGTTCGACGAGGAGGGAAACCTTGTCGAGCGTGAGCTTTTGTCATAAGCACAAGAACGAGCGACGGCGGCCCGCGCAGATCGCAGACGCAGGAAGTACACCTCTCCGCCACCCCCACGCCTCCCGGGTTATCCACAAGCGCCGCGGGAAATGTGGACAAAAAAGCGAAGCGGCGGAAATGAAACGTGATCCGCGGCGGAGTTCCGGCCTCGAGGCCCTCCCCCCCACCTCGACACCCCGGGGATAGCCATTCCGAACCGCTTTCCACCCTCGTTTAGAACCCCCCGGGCGCATACATAAGGGGGGGGTATAGCACAAAAAGAGAGGAGGTCACACATCTAATGGCAAAATCAAAAATCCCCTATGAAAGCCTCTCTATCTCCGACAAAATCGAGGTAAAAAGAAAGAAAATTCAGCGTCTTTTCCGTGATCTACCCGCCGAAAGAAAGCAATTTGCGGACGGCCTGATCTATCAATTTGCCGTTACGACCGTCACTCTCGAGCGCCTCGTCGAGGAGATCAACGCGGGCGATCTGATCGAAGATTTTAAGCAGGGCGCCCAGCAGTTACGCCGCGAAACCCCGGCCCTCAAGAGCTACAATACGACGATCAAGTCGTTTACCTCCCTCTCGAAAAGCCTCCTCGACCTCCTCCCGGAGAAAACTCAGAAACAGGCCGGAGAGGAGCTTATGAATTTCGCCACGAAGCCCGCGGGAGCTGGTAAGCGGTGAATTACATTCTCGAGTATTGGGAGGCAATCGAGAGCGGAAAGGTAGTCACCTCCCGGCGCGTCCGTGCCGTTTACGAGCGCCTCGCCCGGGAAATCCGCGAGCCCGATCCGGCCTCTCCGTACTATTTCGACGAGGACGTCGGCGAGCGCCCGATCCTATTCGCGGAGCGGTTTTGCAAGCAGTCTCAAGGCGTGATCGGCGCCCCTCTCAAGCTCGAGCTTTTCCAAAAGGCCTATATTCAAGCCCTTTTCGGTTTCCTTGAGCGGGAGACGGGTTTCCGCAGATACCGCGAGACAATGTTTCTTGTGGGCCGTAAAAATGGCAAATCGACACTCCTCGCCGCGATTGCGCTCTATATGCTGATCGCGGATTATGAGGGCGCGGCGGAAATCTACTCCGTCGCCACCAAACGAGACCAGGCGAAAAAAGTCCTCACCGAAGCTATAAACATGGTGAAGCAGTCGCCGGAGCTCCGGGCCGTCCTGAAAAAGCGGCGGAATGATCTCTATTTTCCGGCCACGGCCTCGACCTTTGAGGCCCTCGCCTCGGACTCTAACACCCTGGACGGCCTGAATTCTCACGCCGTAATCATTGACGAGCTCCACGCGATAAAGGATCGCGGCCTCTACGAGGTTATGAAACAGTCCACCTCCTCGCGCCGTCAACCGCTCGTCGTGATGATTACCACCGCGGGCACCGTCCGCGAGAGCGTTTTTGATAGCCTCTATGAGATCGCTTGCAGAATTGCGGACGGCGAAATGGAGGAGCCGACTTTCCTCCCGATCCTCTACGAGCTGGACGCCCGCGAGGAGTGGACAGACCCGACCAAATGGCAAAAGGCAAACCCGGGCCTCGGGACGATCAAGAAGTATAAGACCCTCGCCGACTTTGTCCAGCGGGCGAAGAACAGCCCCGACGATCTCCCCGGCGTCCTCTGCAAGGATTTCAATATCCGGGAAGTGTCGGCGGCGGTTTGGTTATCTTTCGACGCCATCAAGAGCGATCTCCGTTTTGAGTTCCAGGACGTCTATAACACCTACGCCCTCGGCGGGTGCGACCTCTCGGCCACGACCGACCTCACCGCGGCAACGCTCCTCATACGCAAGCCGGGAGACCCGATTGTCTATGTTCTGCAACAATATTTCCTCCCTGAAAAGCGCGTCGCACACCTCGAGGAGAAGAACACCAACGAGGCCCCATATCGAAAATGGGCCGACCGCGGCCTCCTCACAATCTGCCCGGGAAACCGCGTCAATTATTCCGACGTCACGGCCTGGTTTTGCCAAATGCGGGACGAGTACAAAATCGACTGCATAAAAGTCGGCTACGACCGGGCCCTCGCGGGTTATTGGGTAGACGAAATGAAATCGAACGGTTTCGACATGGAGGCCGTCGCCCAGGGCCCCTATACATGGAGTCAACCCATGCGGGAAATGGGCGCCGCTCTCGAGGGGAAACAGGTCAATTACAACGGAAACCCTATGCTCGTATGGTGCTTGACGAATACGGGCGTCAAAAAATCGGGCCTCAACAACATTCAGCCCGTAAAGATCACCGAAAAGCGCAGGATCGACGGTATGGTCTCGCTCCTCAACGCCTGGACGATCTACGTCAAGTATTACGAAGATTTCATGTATAACGTGGGGTGAAAAAATGAACATTCGAGGCCTATTTCAAAGCATTTTCGGGAAACGCCCCACGGGCGACGGAGGCTCAAACCTCCCGGCGTTTCGGCTCCTCTCCTCTTTCGACTCGAGCTTTACGCCGTTCTCCGGGCGGGCCTGGGATATTGCGACCGTCCGCGCCGCGGTGGACGCCTGGGCGCGAAACGCGGCCAAAATCCAGCCGAGGCACATTCGACGGGCGAGCGGGCGCCGCGAGGATATGTCCGACTACATAAACCGCCTTTTGCAGAGCAAGCCCAACCCGTATATGACGGCCTACGCCTTTTATTACCGGGTGGCCGCTCAATTTGCGGTTTACAACAACGCCTTTATTCTGCCCGTATTCGACGGCGGAAAGCTCACGGCCCTTTACCCGATCAACGCCTCCCGCGTCGATCTCGTCGAGTACATGGGCCAAATGTACGCCCGTCTCACCTTTGCCACGGGCTCGGTCTATACCGTCCCCTACGAGCAGATTATCCACCTCCGCCGTCACTATCTCGATAACGATATTTTCGGCGACAACAACACGCCGTTGACGCCCACCCTCGAGACCGCGGACTCGTTCAACAAGAGTATGAGCAAGTTTGCAAAGCTCGTCTCAGTGATCCGCGGCATACTCAAGGCGAACAGCGTCACCAAACAGGAGGATTTGAACAGCCGCCGCGACGACTTCATTCGAGATAACCTCCGCATGGAGACGAACGGCGCGGGCGTGATCGTCATTGATAACAAGTACGAATATACGCCCATCACGCAAAAGGAAACGCCCCTCCCGGTCGGACAACTCGAGTTTGTGCGGCGGGAGATTTACGACTATTTCGGCGTGAATGAGGACATCGTTCAGAACAAGGCCGACGCCGAAAAAATGGACGCCTTTTATCGCGGCCAGCTCGCCCCGTTTTATATGCAACTGGCCCAAGGCCTCACAAATGCCCTCTTTACGGAGCGGGAGCAGGGTTTCGGAAATGAGATCGTTTGCGAGCTGGATCGTATTCAGTTTGAAACCCTCGACAAGCGCGTCTCGGCGGCTCAGTTCTTGACAAATATCGGCGCCGTCTCCCTGGATCAAGTTCTCGATATTTTCGGCTTCCCACCCATCGGCGGCGAGGAGGGCGCCCGCAGGGTGCAGACGTTGAACATGGTAAACGCCGATATTATCGACAAATACCAGCTCGGGAGCACGGGCCAGACGACGGAGACCGACCCTCCGCCCGACGATCCGCCGAAAGACCCCGAGCCGACAGAGCCGAAAACAGGAAAGGAGGGGCAGTAAATGCCTATCAAGAAAGGCCGAGAATATAGAGCCTTGCAAGATTTCTCCCTCATTCCACGCGAGGGAGAAAACGACGCATATCGCGTCCGTGGTACGGCGGTAGTGTTCGACTCCCCGACGTGCCTTTACGAGTATGACGGAGTCAAATATTACGAGGTGATCGACCGCCACGCCTTTGACGGGTGCGATATGTCCGACGTGATTATGAATTATAACCACGGCGGAAAGGTGGTCGCCCGCCTCCGTAATAAGACTCTGAGCCTCAATATCACCGACCGCGGCGTCGATATGGAGGCCGATCTCTCCGGCACCGCCGCGGGCCGTGATCTCTACGAGGAGATCGACGGCGGCTATATCGACAAAATGAGTTTTTCGTTCTCCGTGCGCGAGTCCAAGTATGACAACGTCACGCACACCCGGACGATTACTAAAATCCGCAAGCTATACGACGTCTCCGCGGTGGATATTCCCGCGTATGAGGAGACGTCCCTCTCCGCACGATCCTTTTTCGAGGTGGAGCACTCGAAAGAGGTTAAGGTTTTGGAGCAAGCCGCGAGGCGGCGGAGGCTTTTAGCTCGCACTCGTACCTACTCACATACTGACGAATGACAGGAGGAAAGAACCATGTTTGAAAAAAGACGTAAGGAAATCGCAAAGCGCCGCGCCGAAATCCGCGCCATGCTGGCCGGAACCGACGAGGTCGATATGGACGCCCTCGAGCGTGAGCTCGACGACCTGGACAAAGAGGAGCGCGAGCTCGACCGCAGAGAGGCCGCGACCCGCCGCCTCAATGGCGGCATTGATCCCCACCAGGGCGAGCGCGGCGGCCACGGCGACCGTGGCTCCGGCGACGAGGGCGATCCCACCCCGGGCCCCGTCAATCCCATTACTGGCCGCGGCGGCGCTCACGGCGAAGCGGCGGGCGGTGGCCTGCCTTATGGCGTGAACTCCCGCGCGGCCCGCATGGCCGACTTGCAGGGTATCGGCGTCGGCGAGGTCGAGGCCCGCGCCCAGCGTTTCGCGACTGAGCACCGTATGGAGATCACGACCGAGGCTCTCCACCGTTCCCTGACGCTGTCCGGGGGCAATATCGCCCAGCCGTCCCGCGTCTCCGGCATTAACCCCGGTCAGAACGTCGTTTCCGGGATCGTCGATATGGTGCGCGTCGTCCCCGCTGACGGCATGGGCGAGGACTCCGTAGCCTACGAGGTGAGCGGCGGTCAGACCGCGGCCACCAAGAAAGACGACGGCTCCGCCACCCCCGAAAGCACTCCGAACCTCAAGATCGCTAAGATCGTGCCGACCCTGGTAACGACCCTCTCCTATGTCTCCCGCAATATCCAGCGCACGACTCCGCTCAACTATCAGGATCGCGTTTCCGCGTCCGCTCTGAACGCTCTCCGCGCCAAGACGGGAACCCTGATCGTCACGGGCAACCCTGCCGCCACGATCCCAGAGCCTACGGGTATTCTCAAGGCCGCGGCCATCAGCGCCGGAACCGACCTCGAGATTTCCTCCATTGACGAGACCACGCTCCGCAAGATCGCTCTCAACTACGGCGGCGCGAAGAACGTCGAGGGCGGCGGCGTCCTCTTGCTGAACAAGACCGACCTGATCGCGTTCGGCGACGTCCGCGGCACCAACGAGAAAAAGGCGGTCTATGAGATCGAGTTCTCCGAGGAAAGCACCACCACGGGCACCATCAAGGACGGCGGTCTCGCCGTGAAATTCTGCATTGTGGACGATCTTCCCGCGCTGTCTGCCTCCGGCACCGCCGCGGCGTCCTACTGCATGGCATACGGCAAGCCCTACGCCTACCAGCTCGATTTGTTCGGCTCCTACTCCGTGGAAGTCTCCCGCGATTACAAATTCGCCGAGGGCCTCCTCGCTGTCATGGGCGAGGCCATGATCGGCGGTAACGTCGTCACCGAAAACGGCTTTATCCGCGTAAAAAAAGCGTAGTTCCATCGGCCAAGACTGAGACGCCCGCGGCGAACCCTGCCGCGGGCCCGGTCGCCAGCGGTACGGAGGTAGAGCTCTCCTCTGCGACCGATGGAGCGAGGATTTATTACACGCTGGACAAGTCCAACCCGACGCAGTCGTCCACCCTCTACGAGAACAAGATCACCATTACGGAGGCCGTGACGATCAAGGCAAAAGCCTACGCGGACGGGCATACCGCCTCGGACGTCCTGACGGCGGAGTACACGATCTCGGGTTAAGGAGGGCGCCATGAGCGAGCAAGCGAACACAATCGCCGCGGCGGAGGTCTCCTCGGAGTACCTCTCCGATATTCGTCTCCGGGTGCGCTCGTCCGTCGATAAGTTGGACGGGGAGATTAAAGACCTGATCCTCGCCGCCCGCGCCGATCTCGTGCGCGGCGGTGTCCTCCCGGCCAGAGCGGCGGACGAGACCGATCCGCTCGTAAAACAAGCGATCTCGACCTATGTCAAGGCGGAGTTTGGCCTCGACAACGACGACGCGGATAAATACCGCGCCTCGTTCAGGAGTCAAAAGATCGCGCTCTCTATGGCCTCGGAGTATATCGAACCCACGGAGGAGGTGTAGCTCTCGTGTATTGGCGAGATATTGCGACCCTCGTCGGCGTGAAAAAAACGGTCAACGAAAACGGCTACAAGGTCGAGACCGAAGCGCGGCGGGAGGTTTTCGTCAACAAGAAATCCGCGACCCGATCCGAGTTCTACGCCGCCAAACAGGCCGGAGACAAAATCGCCCTCGTCCTCGAGGTGCGAGGCTCGGACTATGAGGGTGAGACCCGGATCGAATACGGCGGAAACCCCTATGAGGTCGTGAGGACGTACACCCGAGCGGGCGAGGTTATCGAGCTTAATTGCAAAGAGGCCCCGAAGCCCGCCGAGGGCGCCCAGGACGGCACCGGAGAGGGGGCGGCGGTATGACGGTCAATAGCCTACTGAAAGCCGCTCTCGAGCCCGTGGCGCCCGTCGAGGCTGACACCTACGAGGGCACCGAGCCGACCTATATCACGTTCGGGTACATATCCACCCCGACCGATTTCGGCGACGACGAGCCGGAGCATGAGCTTTTCTCGATCTCCGTTCACCTATTCGCCCCAACAGGCGAGGACACTATCGAGAAGCGGCGGGCCATTAAAAAAGCCCTGGCCGCGGCGGGTACTACCTGGCCGAGCTATACCAACGCCTCGGACAAAGAGGGACAGCACCACGTTTTCGAGTGTCAGCTCGCCCGGGGAGTGGGGGCGGAATAATGGGAACCATGTCCGTTTCCGGCCTCGACGACCTGATCGGCGATCTCGACGAACTGGCCCGTCTCCCGGACTCCGTAACGGATCAAATGCTCAATGCAGAGGCCGACGTGATCGAGGCCGCCCAGCGATCGGAGGCGTCGAGAATGTGGAAAGGCCCGTATTATACGGGCACGACCGCCGCCTCAATCAAAAAGGGCAAGATCAAGCGGACGGGGCTCGACAAGTCGATCACCGTCGCCCCGCAGGGCCACAATAAGCGCGGCACCCGTAACGCGGAGGTCGCCTTTGTGAATGAGTTCGGCAAAAGAGGCCAACCGGGCCGCCCTGCCCTCAAAACCGCGAACGAGCGGAAAGAACAAGAAGCCGTTGCGGCGGGCGAGAAAGTCTATCACGCCTACCTGGACGGCAAAAAACTTTAATTCTCAATAGGAGGTTTTACTATGGCAAGTTTCGGAGCTAAGTATCCGCATTTCTCCAAGATCAAGACCGAGCCGGACGACGCCCTCCCCACCTACGAGGGCCCGGTCAATATTGGCCGCCTCGTCAAGGCTGATCTCACCGTAAACCTTGCCTCCGGCAAGCTCTACGCCGACGACGAGCTCGCCGAGAGCGTGGACGAGTTCTCGTCCGGCTCGGTGGCTATGGAGACCGACGACATGACGGACGACGTCGCGGCGGAGGTCTACGGGTGTACCGTCGAGGAGAAGAAAGTCCACTACAAGGCGGGCGACTCCGCGCCGCTGGGCGGTCTCGCCTATTACAAAGTCCTTATGCGTAAGGGCGTGAAGCTCTTTAAGGGCTATTTCTACCCCAGGGTTAAGGCCGTGCTCGGAAATGATAACGCCGCCACCAAGGCGGACTCTATCACATTCGGTACGAACTCCACGACCTTTACGGTTTTCCGTTGCAACTCCGACGATTGGAGAATTACGGAGGAGCTCACCACCGAGGCCGCGGCGAAAGCCTGGGTTAAGGAACAGCTCAAGGGAACCGTCACACCGGGCGGCTAAAGCTGACGCAGGGGGGGCGGGGATTTCCCTCGCCTCCCTATTTTCACACTTAGGAGGGCATACCATGAAAGCCGTAAAAATCACCCTCGCCGGGAGAACGCAATACCTCGCCTATACCGGGGAGGCCATGTTTCAACTGCAAGAAAAATTCGGCACCGCGGCGGAACTCCTCGGGGCCATTGGCAAAAACACGCGGGACGGCCTCTCCGTAGCTTGTGAGGCCGCGGCCATTTTGGCCGAGCAAGGCGAGCTCGCCCGCCGACACCTGGGCTACGACAAGGGGCCGATCATCGAGGCGGCCACGATCCGGGCCACTATTACACCGAGCGAGATCGCGGCCCTCAAGCTCGCGATCCCCGCCGCTATGGAGCTCGGCTATGGCCGGGAAGTCGTCGAAGAAAACGACGAGATCGACCTCGGCCTCGCCGAGCTGAACGCGCAAAAAAAAACGACGTGACACGCGCCCACTATGGGCGGATCGCGGCGTTATGCGGCGTCTCCCGGAAAGAGGCGCTCCTCATGCCTCCGGGAGAATTGTTCGATATGTGGGAGCTATGGCTCCGGGCCCGTGGCAAAAAGGCCGTTCAGGACGACTAAAAGGGGCCGCCGCGTGACAGCAACGGCCCCTCCTCGGGAGTTTTTATTCGTGATAGGCATACACGCCGCAGGGCCCGTCCAGGGCGTCAGAAAAGCCGGAATAGACGAAATAGACGGTTATTTCCGCCCCCTCGTCAATCTCGGGAATATTGACCGAGACGGCGGAAATATAGAGGGCCCCGTACTCCGTGGAGAGCTGGATTGTATCATAACCTCCGACGTCGGAGCGGGAGACGATCTCTCCGCGAACCCAAAACGGGGTATCGGCGAGGCCGTTCTCGTTGGCGGCGGTGGTGAAAATCGCGCCGTCTACGGGATAGAAACGGTTTTCCTCGACGAGGGCCTCTTGTTGTATGCTCGGGCGCGGAATACTCCGGGCCTCGTCGGATTGTTCGATCTCCGCTTCTCTCTCCCTCAAAGCCGCTATTGTATCGGCGTCATAGGTGCAGGGCGTAAAGACAGGCTCCGCGCCGCGAGATTTTTCCTCGAGCATACCTACGGAAAACGAGCCGACGTCCTCGACGTCGCTCGGGAGGCCGTAAAACCATACCGTGTGCAGATCGTAGGAGTCGGCGGAACAGAGTTCCACGAAAACGGCCCTCATTTCCTCCTCGGTCGCGTCGTCGCCGATTGCCACGCGATACCCGATCCCGGTCGTCCCGTTTTGGACGTATCGGTCGGAGTTTATGAACGAATATTCCGGGACGGCGGTCGTCGGCTCCTCTGGCACGGAGGGCGCCTCGCCGCTGGAACACGCTCCGAGGCATAAGCACATAGCAAGCACAAGCGCCAAAAAAGAAAGTTTCCTCATACTGAACACCTCCAACATAAAGCGAAAATATTTGCATTTCATAGGGCAAGTATAACCCGCATTTATGGGAATATCAAGTAATTTATTGAGTATTCCCATACACGAAAGGAGCCTCGCCGTATGGCAGTAAGAACGATTTCGACCAAACTCGCCGTTGAGGGCGAGGCCGAGTATAAACAGAAAATAGCCTCTTGCAACTCGGAGTTAAAGACGCTCAAGTCGTCCCTCGCCCTGGTGCAGAGCGAATATAAGAACAACGCGAACAGCATGGAGGCCCTCACGGCGAAAGGTGAGGCCCTCTCTGCTATGCAGACGGCCCAGGCGAAAAAGGTCGCCGAGCTGGAAAAGGCCCTCGAGAACTGCCAAAAGGCACAAACAGCCTACGCCGACCGCGTCGCGGCGGCGGAGGCCAACGTCTCGAAGTATGAGCAAGCCCTCGCGGAGCTGAAAGACTCGACCGGGGACACCTCAGAGGAGCAAGCGGCCCTCACCGCCGAGCTCGAAAAGTGGAAAGAGGAGCTCGCGAACGCCGAAGCCGGACAGAACGCCGCAGAGCGGGGCGTCGAGAACTGGCAACAGCAGTTAAACAAGGCAAAGATCGAGCTCAACGAGACGAACGAGGCTATAAGCGAAAACGATAAATACCTCGACGAGGCCAAAAAGTCAACAGATGGGTGCGCGACCTCTATCGACAAATTCGGGAACAAGGTCAAAGACTCCAAGGACGGAATAACCCAGCTCGCCGCCGCACTGGCCGCGGCGGGCGTCGCTAAGAGTGTGAAAGAGATCGCAGACGCACTCATGGAGTGCTCTCAGGCCGCGGCGGGTTTCGAGACGGCCCTCGCCAAGGTTTCCACCCTTGCCGATACCTCCGTCGTCTCTATGGACACGATCAAAGCCCAGCTTGTGAGCCTCTCCGGCGAGACGGGCGTCGCGGTGGAGTCTCTCGCCGAGGCCACCTATCAAGCCTTGTCGGCGGGCGTGGACACCGCGAACGTGGTCGATTTCGTCTCTACCGCGACAAAGCTATCCGTCGCGGGATTTACGGAGTCCGCGACCGCCGTTGACGTCGTCACGACTGCCCTCAATGCCTACGGCCTCGCAGGCTCGGACGCCGAAAAGGTCGCCTCCATGCTCGTAAAGACGCAAGACCTCGGCAAAACCAGCGTCGGCGAGCTCGCGGCCACTATGGGCCGTGTGATCCCGACCGCGGCGGCGTATAACGTGAGCCTCGACCAACTCTCCGCCTCCTATGCGATTATCACCGCAAGCGGCACGAATACGGCCATAGCGACGACGAACCTCGGCGCCATGTTTAACGAGCTGGCCTCCGAGGGCGGCACCGTCGCGACGATCCTCGAGGAGCAGACCGGGAAATCCTTTGCCGAACTCATGGCGGACGGCGCAAGCCTGGGCGACGTTATCTCGATCCTCTCGGACAGCGTAGACGGGAACTCGACCGCGTTCTCGAACTTGTGGAGCTCTACCACAGCCGGACAGGCCGCCCTAACGCTCCTCAACCAGGGATCGGAGAAATTTAACGATACCCTCGTAAAAATGCAAAACAGCTCCGGCGCCGTCGAGCGGAATTTCGAGACAATGGCCGATACAACGGAATTTGCACAACAGCGAATGACGACGGCCTCGGAAAACCTGAAAATCGCCATCGGCGACCAACTGAACCCAGCCCTCGAGAAATTGTATTCCGTGGGCGCGGACGCCTTTACCTGGGCGACCGATTTCGTCAATGAAAACCCGTGGCTCGTCAAGGCGATCACGGCGACAACGGTCGGGATCGGCACTCTCGCGGCGGGAGTAACCCTCGCGGCCAACGCCGCGAGTATTGCCGCCGTGGCGCAAGGCGTACTTAACGCCGTAATGGCGGCAAATCCGGCTTTTTTGGTGGCGGCGGGGGTAACTGCCCTCGTGGCCGCTATCGGAACCTTTATCCTCACCCTGGACAATGCAGACGAGGAGACGCGGGCCTTTACCGAGTCTCTCCAGGAAACAAAGTCGGCCTATGAGGAACTCTCCGACTCTATGGCCGAGGAACAGGCCACGACCGCCGCGACGGTGGACTCCCTGCAATCCCTCCTCGAGGTAGAGGAAAAATCCGCCGCTCAAAAGGCCGCAATCGCCGAAATGGTGGCCCAGCTTAACGAGGACGTTCCGAACCTCGGTCTCGCCTACGACGCCGCCACGGACTCGATCAACATGACGACCGAGGCCCTCGACGCCCTGGTCGAACGCGCGGCGGATCAAGAGGAGTACGAGGCCCAGGTCGCCCGCCTCTCGGAGCTTTACACCGAGCAAGCGGAGATAACCTCCCGCCTCGAAGAAGCGCAAGCGGCCCTTGCGGAGGCCCAGGAAACAGGCTCCGGGAATACCTGGACGCTCCAAAACAACATAGACGAGCTCACAACGGCCCTCGAGGACAATCAAGCGCAGATTGCCGCCCTCGAGGAGGAGTCGGCGGAGTTCGGCGCGTGGCAGGAAAAAAGCGCCCAGGCCACCGAGGAAATGACCTCCACTGTAAATGGACTGATCTCCGAAATGGAGGCCCTACAAACGGCCTACGAGGAGAGCCACGCGAAAGCGGTCGAGAGTATCGAGGGACAACTCGGGCTCTTTAATGATCTCGACGGCACGGCAAAAACCTCCATTGATAGCCTGATTGAGACCCTCAAGGGCCAGGTTTCCTATATGGAGACCTACGCCGCCAACATTCAAAAGGCTATGGAACTCGGCGTAGACGAGGGCCTCGTGAAAAAGCTCGCGGACGGCTCCGAGGAGTCCGCTCAGATCCTCGCGGCCATTGTCGAGGGCGGCGAGGACGAGATCGCGGCCCTGAACGAACAGCTCGCAAAGGTCGAGGAGGGTAAAAATGCCTTTGGAGATACCGTCGCCGAAATGGAGACGGATTTCTCCGAAAAAATGGCTGACATCGAGAAGCGCATGAAAGATTGCGTGGACGAGCTCGACATCTCCGTAGAGGCCGGGGCCGCGGGCGCCGCCACCATTGAGGGCTATATCGAGGGCGCCGAAAGTATGCGCTCCTCCCTGGTATCGACCTACCGATCCCTCGCCCGGGCGGCAAACAACGCCTATAAATCTACCCTGGACATTCATTCCCCGTCCCGCGTATTCCGTGACGACGGTCGGAATACGATCCTCGGCGCCATTGAGGGCGGAGAGGATATGCGGAGCCAACTCGAGCGGACGTATGAGTCCCTCGCAAAATCCGCGATCCGGGCCTATGAGCGGGCGCAACCGAAAGGCACAGAGGCCGACGCCGTCGCCGCCCAGCAGAGGCAGACCGCCGCGGTCGTCGCCGCGGCCACCGAGAAAGTGGGCGGCGGGGGCTCGACCTATCAATTCCATATCGAGAAAATGGAAGTCCGGGACGACCAGGACGTCGAGCGCGTGGCCCAAGAGCTCTATTACATGACGGAGCGGGAAAAAAGATCGAGAGGAGGCGGTAGCCTATGAGCGGATTTTCCTTTAAGGGCGTCCATAGTAGCAAATTCGGCATTTACACACAGGATCAAAGCCGGACACTCCTCCCGCCCAAGCGGGAGGGAAAAATCACGATCCCCGGGCGCTCCGGCTATTACGACGACGTCGGAGCGGTCTATAACGAGCGGGCCGAGAGCGTCCTTTGCTCGTTCGTCTGCCCGGAGGGAAAGACCGTCCCGGAGGTGTGCCGGGAAATTGCCTACTGGCTCTCAGGCTCCGGGCGACTGATTTTCGACCGCGAGCCGGACAAGTATTATCTCGCCAGATTGTCGGGCGGGCCGCCCATGTCTCAACACCTCAAATATGGCGAGTTTACGATCACATGGTCGTATAACCCGCCCTTTGCATTTGGAAAGACGATCACCGAGCCGCTCAAGAACGGCGAGAACGTGATCGACTACCAGGGGACGGCGGAGGCCCCTTGCGTGATCGTGCTCCGCAACACGTCGGAAACAGATATTTCAAACGTAACCATTACAGCCATAAAAAGGAGTGTTTAATCATGTATGCTTGCGACTACCTGGAAAACGGCGTCCTGAACGTCCTCCGCGGCGTCACCTTTGCGGCCCCCGCGAAAGTCTACCTTGCTCTCTACCTCAACGACCCCGGCGAGGACGGGGCGAGCGGTACGGAGGTAAGCTATGCGGGATATAAGCGGATCGAGATTGATTTCTCCTCCCCCGCAGAGACAAACGGCGGTATCGGCGTCCAAAACCTCGAGGACATTACTTTCCCGACACCCGTCACCGCGGCGGGCACCATTACACACGTCGGTATTTTGGACTCCCTCGCGGGCGGCAATATGCTTTGCCGCGGCGAGCTCGTAGAACCCCTCGTAATCGGCGCCGACGAGCCTCCCGTGTTCCTTGCCGGAGACGTCCTTTTCTATCTCACGGGAAACCTCTCGAGAGCGTGGAAAACTAAGGTTTTGAACATTCTCCGCGGCCAGTCGATCCAGGGGATCGCGCCTTATTTCTCCCTCTGGAACGGATCGCCGGAGGCGGGCGGCTCCGAGCTCTCCGGCGACAACTACGCCCGCGCCGCGCTCACGTTCGGCGCCCCCGCGGAGCAGACCTCGGGACAGATTATCGCCCGGAACTCCGTCGCGACCGCGTTCAACCGTCCCTCTACGGCGTGGGGCACCTGGACACATTCGGCCATCTACTCGGCCTCCTCGTCCGGCGAGCCCGTGTATATCAAGGCCCTTGTCGAGTCGGTGGAGATCAAGAAAGGATATATGCCGACGATTGCCGAGGCCGCTATCGAGGTGGGGATTAACTGATGTTTGAGAGGAGATATAGCCTCGCGAAATTTTCCGTCAATCTCGAGACGAAAACAATCGAGATCGCGGAGACGTTCTCCGAGGCTTTGAACTCCGTCGCGGGCGTGGCGATCCCCGTAGACGTCCGCGAACGGTACGCCGACGCCGTCCAGGGCTACACCCGAGGGACGATCTCGGTCGTCTCCACCATGAGCGCGACCGAGGCCCTCTCCTCCGCGGTGAAAATGTCGGCGAACATTGTCGCCCGGTTTACGGCGGCAGAACGGCTCGCGGCGGAGGTGGAGGCAATAAAGAACCTCCGCGCCGCCCTGGCGTCCGCTGACAGCCTCGCGGCGGCGGTGCAGGGATCGAAGCATATCCCGACAATACTCGCGGCCTACGAGGCCCTAAACGCCAGCGGGAGCGCCTCGAAAAATATTTGCACCGCCTTTGTGGCGGCGGATATTCTCACGGCGATCATGGACGCCACCTCTCAGACGGCGGAGGTCGTGCTTATGCAAGTCACCATTCCGCCCGGGGGCGAGCTCCGGCTTGATAGCGACGTTTTCCTCGCCATGCTGGACGGGGAAAACGTGCTCTATGCTCAGTCGGGAGACTGGATCAACGTCTCGAGAGAGCTCCTCCGCCTGATCGTGGAAAGCGCGACCGGGGGCGATCTCGAGGGACAGATCATCTATACGGAGAGATATTTATGATTGAAGTATTCGACAAGACGCGGCGGCGCGTGGCGATCCTTGAGAACGCCTACGCGGCCTCCGAGTCGCAGAAAATCAACTCCGTGTGGTATTTCTATTTTTCCCTCCCATACGGAGACTCAAAAAACGAGTATTGTAAGCCGTTCTATTACGTCCGCCCGGACGGCGGGGAGCTCTATCGGATCATGCCGGAGACACTATCCGTCTCCGAGTCGGGCGGGGTTTCCTATCAATGCGAGCACGTCCTCGCGACACTGATCGACAATGTCCTTTTCGGCTACCATGTCGTCGGAAACCTGGGCGTCTACACAGCCGACGTGATCCGTTATATCCTGGATCACCAGCTCGTGAAAAATTGGGTGCTCGACGAGTGCGATTTCCGAAATCAATTTGAATACGGGTGGGAGCAAGAGTCGCTCCTCTCGGCGCTTTTCTCCGTCCTCTCTCCGCTCTCGTCCCCTATGATCGTCACAGATACCACCGTTTACCCGTGGCGCCTCTCCCTGAAAAAGCTCGTCACGACCGGGCGGCCTGAAATGTACGTCCGGCGCCGCTACAATATGACGAGCTACACACGAGGCCGTGATCCTCAGAATATCGTTACCCGGCTTTATCCGCTGGGCTACGGCGAGGGCATAAACCAGCTCAATATTAAGGGCGTAAACGACGGCGTCCCGTACATTCAGAGCCCGAAAGAAATCACGGACAAGTACGGGATCATTGAAAGGGTGTGGATAGATCGGCGGTATGAGGACGCGGCCTCCCTCAAGGCGGCGGCGGAGATCATGCTCTCAGAACTGCAAGAGCCGCTCGTTTCCTACTCCGTGGGTTTTCACGAACTCACGGCCTCGGACTATGATAAGGCCGCAATCGGAAAGCGCGTCCGTATTATCTTCCCGGAGGTCGGGGACTCCGTCGACACCTACATAACCGAGCTAACCAGGAAACGGGACGATTTGAAAGAGTCCACGATCACCGTCGCCAACCGGGAGACCTCTATCGCGGCCTCTCTGGCCGATATGGCGGATCGTCAGCGGATCGAGCAGACCTACGCCCAGGGCGCGACGCAGATTTACAGTCAAGCCCTCCAAGCCAACAGCGCCCCGGACTCCGGGGCGACAATGGATTTCTTTCTCCCCTCGGAAATGCGGATCGTGAATAAAGTTCTCGTAAAGGTACGTATAAAAAAGTTCCGCGCATACTCCAAGGCCACAGAGGCGGCGGAGAGTAAGACCATCACCTCGAGCACGAGCGACGAGGACACCCGGACGAGCTCGTCGGGCGGCAGAACCACCGCGACGACCACCTCGGGCGGCGGGACGTACACCTCCACCACCTACGAGGCGAAAAAGACGCTTACGGCGACCGCGGTTATTCTTTCCGCCGAAAACATCTATCCGACCGAGGCGGCCATGTATAACGCCGCGAAGCATAACCACGGCATACCCGACCGCGTAAAGCTGGCCGTTTACGGCGGAAAGGACGCCAACGGGAACGTGATCGCGGACGGCTACGCGACCTTTATCGAGTCCGGCGCCCACTCCCACGGAGAGCACGACCACGAAATCACGATCCCGCGGCACAACCACGAGGTAGAGATCGACGATCACTCCCACAAGGTAACGATCCCGGCCCATACGCACGATATTACGATCCCCGGCCATTCCCATAAGGTCACGATCCCCGGCCACGAGCACAAGATCACGCCCGGTATTTTCGAGTACGGCAACCCTCAGAATTTTTCCCTCTACGTCAACGGGGAGAAAAAGGCGGATTTCGCCGGGAGAAATGCCGAGCTCGATATAACGGCCTTTTTGGTAGGCTCGGACAACATGATCCCCCGCGGGAGCTGGCTATCGCTCGAGGTGAGGCCGGACGACCTCGCCTATATCAGTATCGACCTTATCGTCCAGGGCTTCATACAGTCCCGCGGCGATAACACAGTTTGACGGAGGTGCAACCCATGAAACCCATGTATTACGGTATTCCGTTCTCGCCTCAAGCCACCCTCACGGACACCATCGGCGCGGCGGACACCATCATAAAAGTCTCGGACGTCTCGGCATTTCCCGACGCTCCGAACTACGCCACAATCGGCACCGACGAGGGCGGCGAGACGATCCTCTATACAGCCAAGACGGCAAACGCCCTCTCCGGGTGCACCCGCGGCGTCGAGGGCTCCGCGAAGTCCTGGAACGCGGGTGAGCTGATCGGTCGCAACTACACCGCGGCGGATCACGCGGCCATGATCGACAATATCAAAGATGCGGCCAAGACCGCGGAGGCGGGCGGCGTCACCTTTGACGACGGCGAGACATTTCAGGAGAAATATAACTCCGGGGAGCTCAAGGGCGGCAGGGGCGACCGAGGCGAACAGGGCCCCGCGGGCCCGGGTGCGAATGAGATCGTCGTCACGCTTCCCGTGAGCGGGTGGTCGAACGGCGCTCAGACCGTGCAGAACGCGGGCCTCGTCGTCTCCGGCTACGGGTATATCATCACCCCCGACCCGGACAGCTACGGCGCCTATACCTCCGCCGTGATCTATGCGGACAGCGTCACCACGGAGGGACAGATCACATTCCATTGTGAAGAAACACCGACCGAGGCCCTCAAGGTATCGGTTATGAAAATCAAAGTGGAGGGTTAAATATGGGAAACGTGTATAACATGGTCGGCGGCGGAGGTGGGATCAAGCTCGTCTCGATTGCCGTCACGACGCCGCCCACGAAAACGAGATACCTCTCCGGCGAGAGTTTCGACCCCGCGGGAATGGTGGTAACGGCGACCTATTCCAACGGCGCCAAGCTGGCCGCCACGGGCTACGCCGTGGAGCCGAGCGGGCCTTTACTGGACGGCGTGACGAGTGTCACGATCCGATATACCGAGGGCGGAAAGAGCGTCACAGCCTCCCAGGCCGTGACCGTGATCCCGAAACTCGTCTCGATTGCAGTCACCACGCCGCCCACAAAGACGGCGTATCGCTACGGAGAGGCGTTTTCCACGGCGGGAATGGTCGTAAAGGCCACCTATACGGACGGGAGCACGGCGGCGGTAACGGGCTACACGACGAGCCCCTCGACCTTTACCTCCCTCGGGAGTCAGAGCGTCACCGTGAAATATACGGAAAACGGCGTCTCGGCGGCGGTGACAACGCCCGTCACCGTCTCCCGTGCAGTGATCTCCACAGTCCCGAGCCAGAGCGGGAGCCTCACCTATACGGGCTCCTCGCTCTCGCCGAACTGGAACAACTACAATTCGGCACAACTGACGCTCGGCGGGACGACGTCAGCCACGAACGCCGGAACCTACGCCGCGACCTTTACTCCGACCTCTAACTATGAGTGGAGCGACGGAACCACGGCGGCGAAGTCCGTAAACTGGACTATCGGCAAGGCCGCGGGCAGTCTGAGCATTTCCCCGACCTCCCTCACGCTGGACAGCTCGAACCCGACCAGGACGATCACCGTCACGCGGGCGGGTAACGGTACGATCTCCGCCGAGTCCAGTAATACCAGCGTCGCAACCGTCAGCGTGAGCGGGACGAAAGTCACGGTTTCCGGCGTCAATCAAAAGAGCGGCTCCGCGGTTATCACGATCAAGGTCTCCGCGGGCACCAACCACAACGCCCCCGCGAATAAGACTTGCAACGTGACGGCGGCCTTTGTCCGTATTTACGGCGTCACCTGGGACGGCTCGAGCACGACGGCCCTCACCAGGACGGACGACTCGGCCCTCTTTGCTGATCCCGTCCCCGCGGTGGGAACCGGGGCCGGGAGCTCTCCCTTTGATAACTGCCTCCCGTGGTCGGGCATGACAAAGGTAACGGACGGAAATAACACCCTCGTAAAAATCCCGAAATTTTGGGTAAAGGTGACGCACTCGCCCTTTAAGGTGCAGATCGCAGACCAGGCGACAGACGGTTTCCAGGTCTCCCCGGCCCACCGAGACCGCGGCGACGGCGTCGGAGAGCGCGACGTCGTCTATATTGGCCGCTACGAGTGCAATTCCTCCTATCAGTCCAGGACGGGCCAGTCTCCGAAAGTGAATACCTCCCTCTCCTCGTTCAGGAGCGGGATTAAGGCCCTCGGAACCGGATATTATCAAGCGGATTTCGCCTTGCAACTCACGCTTTGGTATCTATACCTCGTCGAGTTCGCGAACTGGAACGGACAAACCAAGATCGGGCGCGGAAACGTGGACTCCGGCTCCGTTATCAATACGGGCGGAACCGACTCCATGACCTACCACACGGGCCGCGCCGCGGGCACGGACGGAAACGTCGCGATCCAGTACCGCAATATTGAAAATTGGTGGGGAAATGTGCTCGAGTGGCGCGACGGAATTATTTTCTCCGGCGCGAATATTTGCACCTACAACAACCCGGCGAATTTCGCAGACACCTACAACGGCACGGGCGCCACCGTAAGAAGCAACACGCGAGCGACCTCGGGCGGGTGGATCAAGGCGTGGGGGCATGACTCCTCCGATAATTCCTTTATCTACCCGAACACGGTCGGCGGCTCCGACACGACCTACGTCCCGGATTATTGCTACTATTACTCCGGCGTCCGTGGGCTCTGTGTGGGCGGCAGCTGCAGCGGCGGCACCAGCGCGGGGCCGTTCTACCTCAGCGGCTACAACGCGCCCTCCAACACGGGCTCCAACCTCGGCTCGCGGCTTCAAAAACTCCCCTCGGCGGCGTAAGCCGCCCGGGGGTTTGGGGGTCGCAACCCCCATAAAAAACCTCGCAATTTAGGGACTGGCTACGCCATGCGACCGGGGTCTCCGTTTTCCGGGCCCGGATTATTGCAACTATAACTCCGGCGTCCGTGGGCTCTATGTGGGCGGCAACTACAACAACGGCACCAACGCGGGGCCGTTCTACCTCAACGGCAACAACGCGCCCTCCAACACGAACTCCAACCTCGGCTCGCGGCTACTTATTCCATACCCGAAACTCCGCGTAGTCTTTTCCTCACCGCTCGGTGAAAATTTCGCCGCAGGGACACGGCCAAGTAAGCCCGATATGGATTTGAAAGGCCGTGAGGTGAATAAGAAAAATTATTTACGTCCGAAAGGCGACCACAGCATGAAAAATACAAAACGGATCGGGTATCTCATGGAGAAACTTTGCACCCGTGAGAACGCCCTTTTAGCAATCGAGGCAGTAAATGAGCCCCGGAAGAAGAATAAAACGGCTCAATGGGTGGAGAGCACGAAAGAGGCCCGGGCGGACGAGCTTTGCGAACTCCTACGGGATTTCCACCCGAAAAAGCCCCGGACATTTCCTCGCTACGACTCCACGGCGGGGAAATGGCGCGAGATCAACGAGCCCGCCCTATGGCCGGATCAATACGTTCACCACATGATCGTTCAAGTCCTGGCCCCTGTCCTCATGCGCGGAATGGATTTCTATTGTTGCGGGAGCATACCAGGCCGGGGCCCGCACCGCGCCCGGAAAGCTATTGAGAAGTGGCTCGAGAAAGACCAGAAAGGCACAAAGTACGCCGCCGAGCTGGACATAAAGAAATTTTATCCCTCCCTCTCTCCGCGAGAGGTTATGCGGTTTCTCCGGCGAAAGATCAAGGACGAGGCTTTTCTCGGCCTCATTTGGCGGATCATCAAGGACGGTATCAAGATCGGGTTTTACATTTCTCAATGGCTCGCGAACGCAGTCCTCGAGCCGCTCGACCACTATATCCGGGAAAAGCTCGGAGACGGCGTCCGTCATTACGTCCGTTATATTGACAACCTGACTATTTTCGGACACAACAAAAAGAAACTCCATCGGGCGATCCGGTCGATCATGGAGTTTTTGGGGAGAATGGGCCTCCGCCTAAAGGAGAATTGGCAACTCTACAACACCCGCAAACGCATGGTGAACGCGGTCGGCTACCGCTACAAGCGGGGCCTAACTCTGATCCGCAAGAAAAACCTCCTCCGCCTGAAAAGACAATGCACCCGGGCCCGGAAACGGATCGCGGCCCACCGCAAAATAGCGCCGATCCAGGCACGGGGAATTTTATCACGGTCGGGACAGCTAAAGCATTGTGCCGGGTGGAGCCTCTACGATAAGCACGTCCGGCCTATCGAGAAAACAATAAAGAGCGTCGTCCGGGAGGCGTCGCGAAAGGAGAGAATATTATGCTCGAGTACATGATCGGAACCACGAGACGGAACGGGAAAAGCCTCCGCTATCTCCGTATCAAGTCCGACGCCGAGATCGGCCTCACGGGCGACCTCGTCACATTCACGCAGACCCAGGAGGACAAGGTAAGCGTCTACGAGGTGATCGTCGGCGATCTCCTCCGCGAGGAGTCCGGCGACGGGCTCTTTTATCGGTGGTATGAGGTCGAGAGCGTCCTTGTCGAGACCGATCACACGCCACAGCTCGCGGCGGAGGTCGAGGACATGGCACAAGCAACCGTGGCCGCCTCTATCGTCTTTACCGTTATGGCCGAGGCGGGACAGATCGACGACACCACGGCGGCGGAGAACGCCTCGCAGTTTGCCGAATGGGCCTATCCCGTTGCATATAAGGCCGGAGCGATCCGCCTCCACGCGGGCCGCCTCTATCGTTGCGTCCAGGCTCACACCTCACAGGAGAATTGGACGCCGGACGCCGCGGCGAGCTTGTGGGCCGAGATCGCCGATCCCTCCGAAGAGTGGCCGAAGTGGGCCCAGCCCATCGGGGCCCATGACGCATATAGCGCCGGGGCCAAGGTCTCCCACTCTGAAAAGAAATGGACGTCCGATCTCGACAATAACGTATGGGAGCCCGGGGTTTACGGGTGGACGGAGGTTAAGGACCTGGACGCTATGACCGTCGCGGAGCTCAAGGAGTACGCCTCCGAGAACGGGATCGCGCTCACTGGCTTAACACTAAAGGCGGATATTTTAGCGGCGATCAAGACCGCCGAGGGGGTGACGGCATGACGGGCGAAGAAATGGCCGTAAAGCTGGCCGAGACGGAGGCCCGCAGTAAATCGAACACGCACAGGCTCGACCACCTCGAGAAAAGCACGGAGGCAATAAACCGCCTCGCGACCTCGGTCGAGGTTATGGCGAAAGAGCAGAAGCACCAAACGGAGGCGATCAAGGAGGTTAAAACCGACCTCTCCGATCTCTCCGGCAAGGTGGAGAAGATCGAAGCGGAGCCGGGGAACCGCTGGAAAACCCTCGTCGAGAAAGTGATCCTCCTCGTCACCGCGGCGGTGGTGGGCTACATATTGGCCCGGGTGGGGCTATGAGCGGGAAATATGAGGCGAAAACGCCCTCTCGTCTCTCCCGGCTCGTGAAGCGGATCGGGAAAATTCCTCACCTATTCGCAAAGGTGACAATCGCCTATTGTGTGGCCGCCGCCTCCGGGGCGAGCTGGTACGCGCTCCGTATCATGTCCAGGACGGGAAACGACCCCGCGGCCCTCCTGGGCGTGATCCTCGGCTTTTTCGGCGGCGAGCTCCTCTTGCTATGCCTGAAAACCGTCCTCAAAAAGGACGACAAGGAAGAACCAACAACAAAAGATTTAGGGGACACCGGGATTTGACCCGGGGAAAGGACTACACCATGAATGAAAAGATCATCAAGCGTATCGCAAACCTCCTCTCCGTGAAATCCATTGTCACGATCACCCTCACGGCGGTTTTTGCCTACCTCGCCGTTACGAACAAAATCGCGCAGGACTTTATGACCGTGTACGCCGTCGTGATCGCGTTCTATTTCGGCACTCAGACCCAGCGCGAACAGAGCGCCACGGACGGGACTCAGACCACCGAGGAGGGAAAGTAAATGAACTCGGCCGACTTTATCGCAAAGGCGCTCTCTATCGCCCGGGACTATAAGACCTCGTATATTTGGGGCGGCCTCGGCTCGCCGATCACCGACGCGAGCCTCACCCGGGCGGCGAACGCCTACGCAAAGAATACAGAAAAGGGGTGGATTGACGCCGCTCGCCGCTACGCCGGAAACCCCAAGGCGTTTTATTTCGATTGCGTGGGCCTCATTAAGGCGATCTTGTGGGGGTGGAGCGGGGATAGCGCCAGAACCTACGGCGGCGCCACCTATCCGACCATGAACCAGGTACTCGCGGGCGCCTGCCCAGACATTTCGGCGGACGGTATGATCTCGATTTGTTCCGGCGTCTCGACCGATTTCTCCGGGATCGCGCCCGGGGCGGCGGTGTGGACGACGGGCCATATCGGAATTTATGTCGGCGGCGGGCTCGCGGTAGAGTGTACGCCCGCATGGGAAAACGGCGTACAGATTACCGCCGTCGCAAATATCGGAAGTAAATCCGGGTACAACGCCCGGAAGTGGAAAAAGTGGGGAAAAATCCCCTACGTTACCTACGAGGAGGAAATCGACATGAGCAACGAAGAATTAAAGGCCCTGATCCGTCAGACCGTGAAAGAAGTCCTCGACGAGGAAAACCCTGTCTATAAGGACTTGAAAGACGTCCCGGAATACTGGAAAGGCGCCGCGGCGGCCTTGCTGGACTCCGGCGCCGTCAACGGCGGGACGCCGAAAGAGGTATGCGCGACCGACCTCAACCTCCGCAAGGAGACCCTCAAGGCCGCAATCGTGGCCGTCATGTACCACGAGGCCAGAGAGAAAGCATAACCCGAGCGGGCCGGAGGAAACTCCGGCCCTTATTTTTTCGAGCTATGGAGTATTCCCATAAGAACCCGAGGAAAATATGTTAATGTCAATTAGAATATTGGATATTACCATAGGAGGAACTCGGGCGAGTGAGAAAATTTCAATTTGAGGGCAAGGGGAACGTATCGGGCGACCGCGTCCGGGAGCTACGCCTCCGGGCCCGCCTATCACAAACAGCCCTCGCGGCGAAAATGCAGACAGAGGGCGCGATCATTGAACAAGACGCAGTTAGTCGGATCGAGAGCGGCTCTCGCCTCGTGACGGATTACGAGCTCCTCGTCCTGACGAGAATTTTCCACGTCTCCGCCGATTGGCTCATAGGTGCAGACAAAAACCCGCCCCGGGATTGATTTCCCGAGGCGGATATTTTTTGCAAAAAAACTATTGACATACTGCAAGCAGTATGGTATTATAATAAGCGAAAGGAGGATAAAGCATTGAGCAAAAAACGCAAAAAGAAAAGCGGCAACAAGGCCAAGCCGGACAGCTACATAAACCTTGTTACCGCGATCCTAAACCTCGTGATTGCCATTCTACTGCTGATAGAAAAGCTCACCGAGTAAAGGGCAGGGGGAGCAATCCCCCTCGCCCTTGCATAGTAACATGAAACGGGCTCAATGTCAAACCGTCATGGACACAGTCATTTATATTTTGTGCGGAGTGAGTATCACCCTCGCGGTATGCTCTATCGTTATCAACGTGAGGAGGCGGAAACGTGGAAGAAAGCAAGAGAAAGACTAAGACCTCGACGGCGGTAAAGTCGAGATACAACCAAAAAGCCTATGACGTGATTTCCGTCCGTGTGCCGAAAGACCTCGCGGCGGCATTTCGGGAAAAGTGCGACGCTGAGGGGGCCGTCCAGGCTCAAATTATCAAACGAGCGATAGAGGAATTTTTACAGAAATAAACCACGCCCCGCCCGGTCTACATGGCCGCGGCGGGGCTTTGATTTACCAGGAGGGTTTGGAAATGGGAGAAAACTACCAGCACTTGACTTGGAGAGAGCGCCTTATTATCGAGACACGCCTCAAAGATGGGTGGTCGAAACAGCGGATCGCCGACGAGTTGGGCCGCCATGTCTCCACGATCTACCGGGAGATCAAGCGCGGCCTCGGTATTCAGCGCACGACCGAGCTCATAGACCGGGAGTGCTATATCCCCGATATTGCACAAGCTCGGTACGAGGATCACTACCCGGACAAGGGGCCGGGTCTCAAAATCGGCAAGGATCACCGCCTCGCCCGATACCTCGAGGCAGCCATCAAAGGCGGGAACAGATCGCCGGAGGCCGCCCTCGGCGAGATCAAGGCAAAGGGCCTCGTATTCGATACCGAGATTTCCGTCCGCACTCTCTATCGCTATATCGACCTCGGCCTTTTCCTCGGGATAACGAATAAAGACCTCCCTCATAAGGCGGCGAAAAAGAGGGGTTATCGCCGCGTCCGTGCGGCCCGGGCCCCTAAAGGCTTGAGCATTGAACAGCGCCCGGAGGAGATCAACTCCCGGGAGACTTTCGGACATTGGGAAATGGACACCGTACAGGGCATACAAAAGAGCCGCCCCCGCTTGCTGGTACTCACGGAGCGGCTCTCTCGCCATGAAATTATGATCCCGATAAAGACGAACACCACCGAAAGCGTGGTAAAGGCCCTAAACACGCTCGAGCGCAAATACGGCGCCCTTTTCTACAAGGTATTTCGGTCGATCACCGTAGACAATGGCCCGGAGTTTGCCGACTGCGCGGGCATGGAAAAGGCTTGTCGGCGGAAAGGTGCCCGGACGACGGTCTATTACTGCCACCCGTATAGCTCATGGGAAAGAGGATCGAACGAGCGCCAAAACGGCATGATCCGCCGCAAGCACCCGAAAGGGACAGATTTTGCAACTATTCCGGCCTCTACTCTGAAAAAAACGGAGGAATGGATCAATAATTATCCCCGGAAGATATTCAATTTCCACACGGCGGCGGAGGTGTTCGAGGCCTGTATGAACAGCCTTTGAAAAATAAATTACTAAAATTTTCGCAAATCACTTGACAAGGGGCCTCATGGCCATCATTTTCCTACATAATTTATCAGATTTCGCCGTCATTTTTTCGCAAAAACAGCATTTTGCCAAACAATTCGCCTTTCGGCGGCCCGCGGAGGGAATAACCCATTTCTCCGCTTCTTGACGTGTCCCGGACGCGATGCTATAATTATGTATTACTATTTTTATGAATTTCGTGCATTTTCCGCACTTTGCCGTCCGTTTTTCCCCGTTCCGGCAAGAAAGGAGCTTTTTTATGCCCATGCAGCTCGATACCGGCGCGATCAAGGCAGAATCGCGCTCACTGCTGCGCACCGGTGAGGTCAATCCCTTCCGGATGACGCTTTTCTATCTTCTCATCACCCTTGTGCTCGATATGATCAACTCGGGCGTGAGCTATATGATCGGCTCCGCCGGCGGCTTCACAGTGCTCTCGTTCAGCTTTGTGAGCATCCTCGTCGGCCTCGTCGCACTCGTTCTGAACGCGGGGTATTACTGCTACTGCTTCGGCATCCTGCGCCGTGAGGAAATGCCGTACGAGAGCCTTTTTGACGCGTTCCCCTTTGCCGGGAAGGTCATCCTGCTTTCCATCGTCGAGGGCGTTTTCATCTTTCTCTGGTCGATGCTTTTCGTCATCCCCGGCATCATCGCGGCCTACCGCTACTCGTTCGCCATGCTCAACCTGTGCGAAAATCCCGAGCTCGGCGTGATGGAGGCGCTCGATCTGAGCAAGCGGCAGACAAATGGCTATAAGATGCAGCTTTTCCTGCTCCAGCTCAGCTTCATCGGCTATCAGATCGCCGCGGTGCTTATCGCGCTGCTCTACGAATACGTCATCATCAGCTACCTGCCCGACTCGCTCTCCGGCGCGGTGCTCGGTGCTCTGATCTACGGCGTGCTCTCGGCGGTCGTGGGCGTCTACCTGACGCCGTATCTGAACCTTTCGACCTGCCGCTTCTACCAGCTCGCCACCGCGCCGCAGGTAAACGAGCCGCCGCACTTCGACTCCTGGAACGACAACTTCTGAACGCAGCAAAAAAGAGGGATATCTCGCATGAGATATCCCTCTGTCATTTTTTGTTTTACTTCAGCACGTAGACGTTCTTGATGCCGAGCAGCGCGCAGAGCTCGGTCTTTTCGGCGATGTCCGCCTCGCTCTCGTACCAGACGACGATCGTGGAGCCGTCCTTTTCCTTACAGAGAAAGTACGAGCTGTCGAAGCGGTTCGAGCGCGATTTCTGCACGGCGCTGTCGTTCAAATACGCGCTCAGCTCGTCCTGCGTCAGCTCGCGCAGCGCGCCGACCTTGCCGCCTTTCACGCTCTGCGCCGCGGGGACGGCGTTGATGACCACGCTGCCGCCCTTGCCGGCCTTGACCGCCGCGTCGTAGACCTGCTCCACCGCCGCGCGCGGGGACAGCGGCACCGCGCCGCTCGTGCCCGTCAGGCTCTCAACCGGCACCGCGCCGGAGGGCGCCGCGCTCACGCTCGTCACGCTGACTTTGGCCTTGAGGCCGTTGTAGGCGCGCAGCAGCACCGCCGCGGCCTGCTCGCGCGTCGTGTCGTTTTTCGGCGCGAACGTCGTTAAGTTCATACCCACCACAAGGCCCATGCGCCAGGCGAGCGTGATATAGCCGGGATTCGTCGAAACATCGGTGAACGGGCACTCATCCTGCACCGTGCCGGAAAGCGTGCTGTACCCCAGTGCGCGGACGGTCATCGCGGCCATCTCCTCACGCGTGATGGGGTCGTTCGGGCGGCAGGTCGTGCTGTGGCCGGAGAACACGTCGTGCGCGCTCGCGGTCTCAATGGCGCTATAATACCACTTTTTCGCATCCTGATTGTCGGTATAGCTGCCCTTTTCGGGCGTTGCGGTCTGCCAGCCCATCAGGCGGCAGAGCGCCGCGGCATAGGCCGCGCGCGTCATCTTCTGCCCGAGGCCGAACTTGCCGTTTCCGATGCCCTGCAATAAGTTGTACTGCTTGCACTGCGCGATGCTTTGGCTCGCCCAATTCTTGTCCGGCACGTCGGAATAGCCTGACTTGTTGGCGGCGAGCGCGAGCGTCGTGGTCATCACGAGCGCAAGAAGAAGCGCCGTCAGGCGTGTCATGATCTGTTTCATTGGTATTTTCCCCCTTTTGGGTGATCTTTCTGCCGTATTGTAGCACAAAGTCGCGTGGATAGTCAAATTTCCTCTTTACCTTTGCGGTGGTTTTTGTTAAAATAATAGATTGTATTAGTATGATGAGGCAGTATTGCCTGAGATAGTATGCCCAAAAGTTCTCAAAAGAAAGAAGGTGAGCCGAAACATGAAGTACGAGCACTGGCAGATCCCCGCCGCGCCGGAGGATGCCATCAAGACGCTGATGGACGCGGGATACCCCTATCTTGTCTCGTCGGTGCTGGCCGCACGCGGCGTTACCACGAGCGAGCAGGCCGCCGAAGCGCTCGAGCGCGAGAAGACGCTCGCCTACTCTCCGTTTTTGATGAAGGACATGGACAAGGCCGTCGCGCGCATCTCGAAGGCGCTTGAAAACGGCGAAAAGCTGGCGGTCTTCGGCGACTACGACGTGGACGGTATCACCTCGACCTGCCTTCTGACCGATTATCTCCGCTCGCGCGGGGCGGATGTGACGATGCACATCCCCCGCCGCATCGAGGAGGGCTACGGTCTCGGCTGTGACGCCATCCGCGCACTTTCCGAGTCCGGCGTGACGCTGATCGTCACGGTCGACTGCGGCATCACGGGCGTGGACGAGACGGCCTACGCCGCGACGCTCGGCGTCGATCTTGTCATCACCGACCACCACGAGTGCAAGGAGCAGCTCCCCGCCGCCGTGGCCGTCGTTGACCCCCACCGGCCCGACTGTCCGTACCCTTTTAAGCATTTAGCGGGTGTGGGCGTTGCGCTCAAGCTCGTTTTGGCCCTTGGCGAGGGGCGCGAGGATGCGCTGTTTGCGCGCTACTGCACGCTTGCCGCCATCGGCACGATCGCCGACGTCATGCGCATGGAGGGCGAGAACCGCACCATCGTGCAGTGCGGGCTTGAGAGCATCGACCGCAGCGACTTTACGGGGCTGCACGCGCTGCTGCGTGAGGCGGGGCTCACGTCGCGCCCCATCTCGTCGATCCAGATCGGCTTTGTGCTCGCCCCGCGCATCAACGCCGCGGGCCGCATGGGCCGCGCCGAGCTGGCCGCGGAACTTTTACTCACCGACGATCCCATCCGCGCGGAAAAGCTCGCGCGCGAGCTGTGCGAGCTCAACCGCGAGCGCCAGAGCGTGGAGCAGGACATTTTCCGCCGCGCCATCGAGCAGATGGAGGACCTTCCCGAGAGCGAGCGCAGTGCGCTCGTGTTGTCGAGCGAGGACTGGCACCAGGGCGTCGTGGGCATTGTGGCGTCGAGACTTTCCGAAAAATTCTCCTGCCCGAGCTTTATGATCCACCTCTCCGGCGGGTCGGGTAAGGGCTCGTGCCGCAGCTACGGCGGCTTTAACCTCTTCAATGCGCTCGAAGCGTGCTCCGACCTTCTTGTGAGCTTCGGCGGACACGAGCTCGCCGCGGGCTTTACGATCGAAGAGCGCAACATCCCCGCGTTCCGCACGCGGATGAACCAGTATGTGCGCGCCCACACGGGCGAGCATCCGCCGGTGTCGATGCTCGACGTCGACGTCGACTTGCAGCACCCCTCGCTCATCTCGCTTGAGGAGGTCGAGGCACTTTCGCTCCTCGAGCCCTACGGCGCGGGCAACAACCGCCCCGTCTTCTGCCTGCGCGGCGCAACGCTCGAGAGCGTGCAGGGCGTGGGCCAGAACCGGCACTTAAAGCTGAAACTACAGAAAAGCCGCGTGAATTTCGACGGCATTTTCTTCTCCGTCACCGCCGACGAGTGCGGCGTGTGCGCGGGTATGCGTGTGGACGCGGCGTTCTATCTGCAGGTGAACGAGTTCCGCTCCCAGCGCTCCATCCAGCTCCAGCTCATCGACCTGCGCCCCTCGCTCGACCCCAGCGGGCGTGAGAATGAGGCGCTTTCCCTCTGCCGCGAGCTGATTAGCGGCGGCACGCTCTCCCCGCGCGACGCGGCGCGGGCGCTCCCCTCGCGCGACCAGTTCGTGCGCGCGTGGCGCGTTTTAGAGCGTGAGGTCGGACCTGACGGCGTCAGCGAGCCCATGCTGCCGCTGCTGCGGCATTTGAGCTCGGAAATGGTCGGCGCGGAGACGTTTCTGCGCACGGCGATGTGTTTGCAGGTCTTTGCCGAGCGCGGGCTTCTTTCGATCGAGCGCGAGGGCACGACCCTCACGCTCCGCCTGACGGCGGACGGAAAAAAGGTCGAGCTTGACAAGAGCCCCTACCTTTCCGCCCTGCACGGCTTTCTTTCGTAATTAAAGGAGACGATTCGGATATGACAGCACAGGATAAAGCATTAAAAGAGAATACCGCTTCGGCTCCCCTCCAGATCGTCGCGCCCGGCACCTGCGTGGAGACCGGCGAGCAGGCGGCGCTCGTGCTCGGTATGTACGACCACCTTGTCGAGACGATCCACCAGTACAACCCGAGCGCAGACTTTGCCCAGATCGACAAAGCCTTCCGCTATGCCGACACGCACCACAACGGTCAGCTCAGAAAGGACGGCTCGCCGTTTATCACGCACCCGCTCGCCGTCGCGCAGATCATCGCCGAGGAGCTGCGGCTCGACTCAGAGTCCATCGAGGCCGCCCTCATGCACGACTGCATCGAGGACACCTCCGCCACGTATGCCGAGATCGCCAAGGAGTTCTCCCCCGCGGTCGCGGATCTGGTCGAGGGCGTCTCCAAGCTGACGCGCGTGCAGTACGCCAGCAAGGAAGAAGAGCAGATGGAGAACCTGCGCAAGATGCTCATGGCCATGGCCAAGGACATCCGCGTCATTCTCATCAAATTGGCCGACCGCACGCACAACATGCGCACCATGGAGTACCAGACGGCGGAAAAGCAGCGGCAGAAGTCGCTTGAAACGATGGAAATTTACGCCCCCATCGCCCACCGCCTCGGTATGCAGCGCATCAAGTGGGAGCTTGAGGATTTGTCCCTCAAGTATTTGGACCCCGTCGGCTACGACGAGATCACCCGCTCGCTCGAGGCCAAGCAGTCCGAGCACGAGGCCTTTATGGAGCGCGTGCAGGCGCAGATCGAAGAGCGCCTGAAGGAGCAGCACGTCCCGTATCTCAAGGTCTACGGCCGCATGAAGCACCCCTACAGCATCTACCGCAAGATGTACGCGCAGAATAAGACGATGGACGAGGTGCTCGACCTCTTCGCGTTCCGCGTCATCGTCGACACCGTGGCCGACTGCTACAACGTGCTCGGCATCATCCACGACCTTTACCGTCCCATTCTGGGCCGTTTCAAGGACTATATCGGCACGCCCAAGCCGAACATGTACCAGTCGCTCCACACCACCGTCATCGGTGCGGACGGCATCCCGTTCGAGGTCCAAATTCGCACCGAAGAGATGCACGAGATCGCCGAATACGGCGTCGCCGCGCACTGGAAGTACAAACAGGGCATCTCCGGCAACGCAGGCGAGCACAACTACGAATGGGTGCGCCGTTTGCTTGAAAATCAGGAGAACACCGACGCCGAGGAATTCGTCCACACGCTCAAGGTCGACATGTTCGCCGACGAGGTCTTCGTCTTCTCTCCGCGCGGCGACGTGACGAACCTCCCCGCCGGCGCGACGCCCATCGACTTTGCCTACTCCATCCACTCGGCCATCGGCAACCGCATGACGGGCGCGAAGGTCAACGGGCGCATCGCCCCGCTCGACTATCAGCTCAAAAACGGCGACATCGTCGAAATTCTGACTTCGAAAAACGCGCACGGCCCCAGCCGCGACTGGCTCAAGATCGCCAAATCGAGCGAGGCACGCAGCAAAATTCGCCAGTGGTTCAAAAAGGAGCGCCGCGAGGAAAACATCATCAACGGCCGCATCTCGTTTGAAGCAGAGCTCAAGCACCTCGGCATCCCGATGAGCGACGTGCTCGGCACGGACATCGAGGCCGCGCTTCTCAAGAAGACGTCGTTCGGCTCGATGGATGAGATGTACGCCGCCATCGGCTACGGCGGATTTTCCGCGCAGAAGGCCGTCAACCGCATCCACGACGAGATCGTCAAGCTCGAAAAGCAGCGAAAGGAGGAGCGTGCCGCCACCGTGCCGGTGGACAACTCCGGCGCGACGCGTCCCGCCGTCCCCAAGCGCACGAAGAGCGAGCAGGGCATCGTGGTCGAGGGGCTGTCGAACTGCCTTGTCAAATTCTCCAAGTGCTGCACGCCTGTCCCCGGCGATGAGATCGTCGGCTTCATCACGCGCGGCTACGGTGTGTCCGTCCACCGCTGCGACTGCCCCAACGCCGCCATTGAGCGCAGAAAGCCCGAGGAGCGCGGCCGCTGGATCAAAGTGAGCTGGGGCACGGACGTCAAGGAATCGTATCAGACCGCGCTCGACATTTACGCCAAGGACCGCCTCGACCTCGTGCTCGACGTCTCCGCCGCGCTCTCGTCCTCGCAGACGCGCGTGGCGTCCATCAACGCGACGACGACCGCCGACGGCTTTGCGGTCATTCACCTCAGTATTTTTATTTCCGACGCGCAGCATCTCGCGGCGGTCATGCGCCGGCTGCATCAGATCAGCGGAGTGATGAAGGTGGATCGCCCTGCGGGTTAAATTCCGCGCATCGCGCGGAGAGAAATGCCGCCTGCGGGCGGCAGAACCACACCCCCCATTTTCTTTCCCGAGAAAGAAAACGGGCGGTGTGACCGTCCAAAAGAAAGGCGTTTGATTGGCAGCCCCAAGCTCGAACAACCTTTATGCCTCCGGAATGCAACTGCCTGCGTGCGGCGGAGTCGCGTTTAGAACTGCTATATGATTTGCCTCTGCTTCTATCATCCGCTGCCGCTCTGCTGATCTTATAGAAGTACAGCCTAATTTTCGTCTATCGCTGCACTACTCAATGCGGCGAGCGCAGCAATGCCGCATTCCGCAGGCAGTCTGCCGCCAAGCAAACGTCACTCGCGCCTCACGACAGTAAGGCGCGGTTGCAAAATGGTGACGTATCGCAGGGATTCATGGCGAAGCCATGTACACCGCACCCGATTGCGCAGCGCGTGCAGCTCTTCAAGCTACAAACTCACAATGTTGGGGGTCGAGGGGAACTCCCCTCGTCCTTCTCTGGGGGATACAAAGGGGGTATTCTCTTCGAGAAGAGAATACCCCCTTTGACCCGCGCTCCCCACGGCAGTGGGGACCAAAACGCCGCCCCTTTGGGGCATAGAAAGGAATCTATCATGCGAGCAGTATTGACTAAGGTTAAACACGCCTCCGTTACGATCGACGGAGAGCTCAAGGGCAAGATCGGCAGGGGCTTTTTGATCCTGCTGGGCGTTGCGCCCGACGACACGGAAGAAAAATGCCGCAAGATGGCAGACAAGCTCTGCTCGCTGCGCATTTTTGACGACGAGAACGACAAGATCAACCTCTCCCTCGACGATGTCGGCGGCGAGCTTCTGGTCGTTTCGCAGTTCACGCTCTACGGCAACTGCCGCAAGGGCCGCCGTCCCGAATTTTTAAGCGCCGCGCGGCCGGAGATCGCCATCCCGATGTATGAAAAGTTCGTAGAGATCTGCCGCGAGAAGGGCTACCATGTTGAAACCGGCGAATTCGGCGCCTACATGGAGGTCGAATCGCTCAACGACGGGCCGTTCACGCTGATCGTGGACTCCGCCGACTTAGACGCACCGAAAAAGCAGTAAAGAAAGGGGTTATTTCTTCATGAAAGTCATCACCACTGTCGTCGGCTCCCTGCAGACGAATTGCTACCTGCTCATTGACGAGGAAACGAAGTCCGCCGCGCTCATCGACCCGGGCGACGAGGCGGAAAAACTGCTCGCGCTCGTCAAAAGCGAGGGCGTCACGCTCAAATACATTCTCCTGACCCACGGACATCGCGACCACACGCTTGCCGTGCCTGCGCTCAAAAAGGCGCTGCCGGACGTGCCCGTCTACATCGGCGAGGCTGACGCCCACTCCACCGGCATCTACCACTACCCGATGGCCGACCTCGTCCCCGATCTCAAATACTATGGCGAGGGCGATACGCTGCCGCTCGGCTCGCTCACGATCAAAGTTCTCGCCACGCCGGGCCACACGCTCGGCGGCGTGACGCTGCTGGTCGGCGACGCGATGTTCCCCGGCGACACGCTGTTTGCAGGCTCGATGGGCCGCACCGACCTCCCCGGCGGCAACGACGCGCAGATGCTCGCCTCGCTGCGCCGTCTCGCCCAGATCGAAGGCGACTACACTGTTTACCCCGGCCACATGAATTCCACAACGCTCGCGCGTGAAAAGGCGATGAACCCGTATCTGCGCCATGCGCTGCGATAAAGGACAAGAAACCACATGAAACTCGAGCTCATTGGGCATGATGAAAAATACGCGCTGGAGCAGAGCTTACTCACGCTCTTCCCCGGCGAAAAGCCCGTTTACGGCACGGTCGACAAACCCGCCGACACGCGCTGGGCGCGCGTGACGCTCACCGAAGAGGATGAGCGCGTGCAGGTGACGACGGAGCTGGGCGTGGACGGCAAGTCCGCCGCCCACAGCTACGACTACCCCCTCTCCGGCACGGAGTATGAAAAGGAGGGGCAGCGCCGCCACGCCGTCGGCATCAGCTTTTTCGGCGCGGCGAAGGATCTGCTCGGCATCTCCCCCGCGTGGGGCAGTTTGACCGGCGTGCGTCCCAGCAAGGTCGCGCTCTCGCTCATCCGCGAGGGCGGCAAAAAGCGCGCCGAAAAGGAATTGCAGGAGCTCTACTGCGTCACGCCCGCGCGCGCCCGCCTCGCCATTGAGGCGGCCGACGCCGGCATCCGCGCCGCGGCGGAGCTGGAGCCGAACGATATCTCGCTCTATGTCGGCATCCCGTTCTGCCCGACGCGGTGCGCGTATTGCAGCTTTGTGGCGCAGAGCGTCGAAAAGTCGTTCTCGCTCGTCGAGCCGTATCTGGAGGCGCTTTTCGACGAGATCACCGCGGCGGGACAGCTCGTGCGCGAGTTGGGGCTGAACGTCAAGTCGTTCTACATGGGCGGCGGCACGCCGACCACGCTGACCGCCGATCAGATGGACCGTCTGCTCTCAAAATTGGAGCAGAATTTTGACTTCGGTAATCTCGCCGAGCTGACGATCGAGGCGGGCCGCCCTGACACGATCGACGAAGAAAAGCTGCGCGTGCTGCGCGCGCACAACACCACGCGCGTTTCCATCAACCCCCAGACGATGGAGGACAACGTCCTCGCGGCCATCGGCCGCCGCCACACGGCGGACGACATCCGCCGCGCGATGGAGCAGGTGCGCGCCGCGGGCTTCCCGCACGTCAACATGGACCTCATCGCAGGTCTGCCCGAGGACACGCCCGAGGGCTTTGCAAGGAGTCTCGACGAGGTCATCTCGATGGGCGCGGACAACATCACGGTGCACACGCTGTCGCTCAAAAAGGGCAGCCGCATCATGCTCGAAGGCAGCCGCATCCCCGGCGCGGACGAGGTCGCGCAAATGCTGGACTATGCCGACCCCACGCTGCGTAAACATGGTTTTGCCCCCTATTATCTCTACCGCCAGAAGTACATGTCCGGCAGCTTTGAAAATGTCGGCTGGACGAAGCCCGGCGGCACGGGGCTCTACAACATCTACATCATGGAAGAGCTGCACTCCATCCTTTCGCTCGGCGCGGGCGGCTCGACCAAGATGGTCGGCGGCGGGCAGATCCGCCGCGCGTTCAACGCCAAATACCCGCGTGAATACATCGACCGGCCCGAAAAGCGACGCGCGAACCTGATGGACTTCGCCCGCTTTTACGCCGAACAAGGAGAATAACGATGAATAAGAGTGATTTCTTTACCGCCGACGCGGTCAAGCCGCACTTCACCTATGATGATTACTGCGAGAGCGCGGATATGATCGCGTCTCACCTCGGCGATTTCCGTCCCGAGGTATTGCTGGTGCTCGGCAGCGGTCTCGGCTTTCTCGGCGACCGCGTCGAGGCGCGCACCTGCGTGAGCTATGCGGACATCCCGCACTTCCGCGCGTCCACCGCGCCGGGACACGAGGGCCGCTTTGTTTTCGGCGAGCTGCGCGGCAAGCGCGTGGCGGTCATGCAGGGCCGCATGCACTGCTACGAGGGCTACACGATGGAGGACGCCGCCTACGCCTGCCGCGTCATTCGCTTGCTTGGCGCAAAGACGATGATCGTGACGAACGCCGCGGGCGCGGTGAACACCGAGTATTCCGCGGGCGATCTGATGCTCATCTCCGACCATATCAAGCTCTTCGACTTCGGCCCGCTCTGGGGGCCGAATATCGACGAGTTCGGCACGCGCTTCCCCGATATGTCGAGCGTTTACTCTCCCCGCCTGCGCGAGCTCGCGAAAGAGGTCGCCAGGGAGCAGGACCTCACGCTGCGCGAGGGCGTCTACATGTACTTCCCCGGCCCGCAGTTTGAAACGCCTGCCGAGGTGCGCGCCGCGCGCGTTCTGGGCGCGGACGCCGTGGGCATGTCCACCGTGCCGGAGGCCATCGCCGCCGCGCACTGCGGGTATGAAATTCTCGGTGTGACGCTCTGCGCCAACATGGCCGCGGGCGTGCTGCCCCAGCCGCTCTCCGGCGAGGAGGTCAACGAGATGGCCGAACAGTCGGCCCCGCATTTCTCCTCGCTCATCCTCGGCTGCCTCGAGCGGCTGTAAAACAGTTTATTTCTGCTAAGAAGGAAAAGGTCGAAATTTTAATGGCTACGGAAAAGAAACAGTCCTTTTTCGGCGGCGCGGCGGTGTTGGCCGCCGGCGTCGTCATCGTGAAGATCATCGGTGCGCTCTTCAAGATCCCGCTCGCGAACATTCTGGGCGAGACGGGCAACGCCGACTTCAACAACGCCTACAACATCTATGCTGTGCTTCTGACCATCTCGACCGCGGGACTTCCCGTGGCGCTCTCGAAGATGATCTCGGAGGCGAAGACGCTCGGGCGCGAGCGTCAGGCGCGGCGCGTGCTCAAGGTGTCGTTCGCCGCGTTTTTAACGCTCGGTGTCCTCTCGTTTGTCATCATGTGGTTCGGCAACGAGAAGTGCGCGGCGCTTCTCAATAACCCGAACGCCGCCTACGGCATCAAGGCGCTCGCCCCGGGCGTTGTGTGCGTCGGCTGCCTTGCCGCGTTCCGCGGCTTTGCGCAGGGGAGCTTTCGCATGACGCCGACCGCTGTCTCGCAGATCATCGAGGCGGTCAGCAAGCTCTTCATCGGCCTTGGCCTTTCGATGTACGTCGTGAGCCTTGGGTACGAGGATTACATCGCCGCGGCCGCGGCCATCGTCGGCGTGACGGTCGGCTCGGTGCTCGCGCTCGTCTACATGCTCATCGACTACTTGCGCCACCGCCCGCGCACCCCGGGCACAGACACGCCGGATGCCTCCGGCGCGATCTTGAAGCGCCTGCTCTCAATTGCCATCCCCATCACTCTGTCGGCCTCGATGGTGTCGATCATCACGCTGATCGACACGTCGCTCGTGCAGGGCCAGCTCCAAAACGCGCTGGGCTACACCCTCAAGGAGACGCGCCACCTCTACGGCACGTATTCCTCGGGCATGAACCTCTACAACCTGCCGTCGTCGATGATGACGGCGCTGACCATCTCCGTCATCCCGACGGTATCAGCTTCCCTTGCGCGCAATGACCGCGTGCACACGTCCCGCGTCATCAACTCGTCGCTGCGCGTCACGGGTCTGATGGCCTTCCCGATGGGTCTTGGCCTCTGGGCGCTGGCTGAGCCCATTATGAAGCTCTGCTACCCGCGCTATGACAGCGAGCTCGGCGGCTCGCTTTTAGCCGTGCTCGGCATCGCGAGCATGTTCGTCTGCCTGATGCTCATTTCAAACTCCATCCTGCAGTCCTACGGCCGCGTGCATGTGCCCGTTTTCACGATGCTCATCGGTGGCGTGGTCAAGATCATCTTCAACTACAACCTCACCGCCGTGCCGTCCATCAACATCCACGCCGCTCCCTTCGGCACGCTCGTGTGCTTTGTGATCGTATCGTCGCTCAACCTCTTTTTCGTCTACCGCACGATGGAGGATAAGCCGAACTACTTCAAGGTCTTTGCAAAGCCGCTGATCGCATCGCTCGTGATGGCCGTGTGCGCCAGATTCTCCTATCGCTTCTTCGCCGCTCATATCGCGCTTGGCGGCGCGACCACGACGCAGATCGTGAACGTCGGCCTTGCGGTCGTGCTGGCGGTCATCGTGTACGTCGCGCTTGTCCTCGCACTGCGGATCGTCACGCACGACGACCTCGCGCTGCTGCCCAAGGGCGAAAAGCTCGCCCGCATCCTGCACGTGCGCTGAAAACCCCTGAAAAATCAGGGAAATTGCGCGAAACACCTTGCAATGAGAGGGAATATATGATAAATTATCCTGAGAAAGCTGTCTACACATATGACGACCTTGTTGACATCCTGCGCATTCTGCGCGCGCCGGGCGGATGCCCGTGGGACCGCGAGCAGACGCACGAGTCGAACCGCCGCAACTTCCTTGAAGAAGCGTATGAGGCCGCCGAGGCCTTCGACCTCGACGATCCGGAGCTGATGAAAGAAGAGCTCGGCGATGTGCTGATGCAGGTGCTCTTCAACATCCACATGGAAGAGGAAGCCGGCCGCTTCACGACCGACGATGTGACCGACCACGTGGTGCGAAAGCTCATCTTCCGCCACCCGCACGTGTTTTCGAACACGCGGGCGGACGACAGCGAGCAGGTGCTCGTCAACTGGGACAAGCTCAAGCGGCAGGAAAAGGGCCAGCGCACCACCGCCGACGCGATGGATTCCGTCGCCCGTTCACTCCCCGCCCTCTGGCGGGCGGACAAGCTGCAGAGCAAGGCCGCGAAGGCGGGCTTTGAATTCCCCGATGTCTCCGGCGCGCTCGACAAGCTCGACGAGGAGACACAGGAGCTGCGCTCCGCCGTTGAAAACGGCACAAACTTTGAAGAAGAGCTCGGCGACGTGCTGTTTGCTGCCGTCAAGGTCGGCCGCTTCTGCGGCGTCGACCCCGAGGCGGCGCTTTCAAAGACCTGCGAAAAATTCATCGCGCGCTTCCGCAAGGTGGAAGAGACGGTGAATGCGCGCGGCGAGGATATGTCCGCTCTCCCGCTCGATGAGCTGATGGCGCTGTGGAACGACGCCAAGGAACAACTCAGATGACCAAAAGCGGCAACGCTTTTTGCTCATATACACCCCGGAGGCCCCGTCTCCGGACACTATTCAGGAGGATCAAACGATGAACAAGACTGAACTCATTGCTGCCGTGGCGGAAAAAGCCAGCATTTCCAAGAAGGAGTCCGAGGTTGTGATCAACGCTGCCCTCGACACCATTATCGACTCCCTGAAGAACGACGAGAAGGTCCAGCTCGTCGGCTTCGGCTCTTTCGAGACCAAGCACCGCGCTGAGCGCACCGGCCGCAACCCCAAGACCAAGGAGAGCATCACCATCGCCGCTTCCAAGGTCCCGACCTTCAAGGCTGGTAAGGCGTTCAAGGACGCTGTCGCGGAGTAATTCCCCAGTCAAGCTCTTTCATCATCAAAACGGCGGCGCGATGCGCCGCCGTTTGAGTTGGTGGAGCCCCTTTGATCCCGCACTTTTCCGAAAAGGAGACGAATTCCATGCGTCTTGACAAATATCTCAAGGTCTCGCGCCTTATCAAGCGCCGCACCGTGGCCAACGAAGCCTGCGACGGCGGCCGCGTGACCGTCAACGGCAAGGTCGCCCGCGCGTCGTACGACGTGAAGGTCGGCGACGTGATCGCGCTGCACTTCGGCGAGCGCGTGCTCGCGGTCGAGGTGCTCGATGTATCCGAGACCGCCGGCAAGAGCGAGGCCTCGCTCCTCTACCGCGAAGTGAACGCTCAGTAAACCGTACTATTTTGGGTGCGCCCTTCATACGTTATCGTATGGAGGGCGCTTTCTTTGCGCCCAAAGCGAAAGGACGGGTTCTGACTATGACTTACGACACTTCCCCCGCTTCTCCCCAGCGCATCGAATTATCCGGCCGCGAGAGCCTGACGGTCTCCGGCGTAGAGGATGTCGACCGCTTCGATGAGACCGAGATCGTGATGAACACGTCGCTCGGCGTGCTCGTTGTCACAGGTGACAGCCTGCACATCGGCAAGCTGAGCCTCGACGGCGGCGAGCTGCATGTCGACGGGCGCATCGACGCCATCGCCTTTGAGGATGCGCCGTCAAACCGCGGCGGCCTGCTCTCGCGCCTGTTCGGGGGTTGAGGCACCGTGGGCGTGTCGCTCTCCGAGCAGGCGCGGTGCTTTCTCGCCTCGCTCCTGCTCGGCTTCATCCTTTCTCTTCTCTATGACCTGCTGCGCGCCGTGCGGCTGCGGCGGGCGACGAAGCGGCGCTTTACGAGCGCGCTCGATCTCCTCTACTGCGCGGCGTTCGCGCTGCTGATGTTTCTCTTCGCGCTGCGCATCGGCGGGGGCGAGCTGCGGCTCTATATGCTCTTCTCGGTGCTGCTCGGCGCGGTGAGCTACTTCACGCTCTGCGCACGGCTTTTCCGTCCGCTATGGGCCTTCTGGGCGGAGGTGCTGTTCTCCTTTGCGCGATTAGCGGCCGCGCCGCTGCGGTGGCTCCAAAAAGTTTATGGTAAACTTGCCAAACTTTGCAAAAGATACTTTCTTTTTTCCAGAAACCGGCTTATAATAAAGTCGTATGAGCGCCGCGCCCGTTATTCGCTGCGCCGCGCAAGGAAAAAGGAGGCTCATCGGCATGGCAGAGCAGGCCAAAAAAGGCAAAAAGCGCACCAGCTTTCTCACGATGCTCGTCATCGCAATTCTGATCGCACTGGTAGGGGGGCAGCTCATTCATCTGCGGAGCCAGATCGACGACGCGCGCAGCCAGCTCACCGCGCTGCAGAGCGATCTTGACACTGCCAAGCAGGAGAACGACGCGCTCGCCTCGGCACTCGAAAAGGCCGACGACCCTGAGTTTTTGCAGGAGCTTGCGCGCGATCAGCTCGGCTACGTAACGCCGGGAGAAAAGACATTCTATGACGTCAGCAACTAAAAAGAGAACATTATTGAAGCGCCCGTTGAGGGCGCTTTTTTCTTGCGTGAAATAAAAAGGAGCCGCCGGCCAAGATGGCCCGCGGCTCAAATGGGTGGGATATTGGAAAGCTTCCAATGCTTATGATACCGCCCGTCCGCCAAAACGTCAATGGGAGCTTTTGCCGCATTCTGCCGTCTTTTGTCAATTCGCGTCGTGTGCCTTATATTTTGTCAATATGTACAAGAATGCTCAATTCATATATCGTTCATTTGAAATTTTCGTTCATTTGTGCTATGATATAGAAAAGGAAACAGAAGAGCCCTTCGCCCTCTCTTTCCTTCCTCACCAACGAAAGGAGCCAACACTATGAAATTCACCTACACCTGCAAAAAAGTCTCCCTGAACGATTCCGTCAAGGCCTATGCCGAGAAAAAGGTCGGCAAGCTCGAGAAGTTTTTCAAGGAGGAGCCCGAGGCTTCTGTCACCTTCTCTGTCGAGAAGAAGAACCGCTGTGTCGCCGAGATCATGCTCCGCGGCGCCAACGGCACGCTGTTCCGCGCGGTATGTGAGGACCCGGACGGAGACATGCGCGGCGCGATCGACGAGGCCACGGCCCAGATCGAGCGCAAGATCCGCAAGAACAAGACCCGCCTTGCCAAGAACCTGCGCGCCGAGGCCGTGATGCCGGAGCTGCCCGAGGAGTTCGAGGCCCACGAGGAGGGCGCGTTCGACATCGTGCGCACCAAGCGCTTCACCGTCAAGCCCATGAGCGTGGAGGAAGCCATTTTGCAGATGAACCTGCTGGGCCACAGCTTTTTCGTCTTCCGCAACACCGATTTCGGCGATGCGATCTGCGTCGTTTATCGCCGCAACAACGGCGGCTACGGCATCATCGAGACCGAGGATGACGAGGAGTAAGCCGTTCAAAAAGCATATAGAAGGGCTGAGCGAATGCTCAGTCCTTTTTTTGCGCGTTTTTCCGTGGTATACTGAGTCTGTATTTTTCGGAAGAGGAGAAGTCCTATGAACACGTTTTTCTGCCGCGCGTTCCAGTGCTGCTTTGCCGTCGGCGCGCGCTTTCTCCCCTGGCGCACGCCGGAGGTCTTTTCGGGCGAGGGGAGTTTGCTGCGCGCCGCAGACATTCTGCGCGAAAACGGCCTGCGCCGCCCGTTCGTCATCGCGAGCCGCCGCCAGTGCGCGGACGAGCACTTTCGCGCCTTGCAGGAAAAACTTGACGAGCAGGACATCCTGCTCTCCATCTTCTCCTCGGTCGAGCCGAATCCGTCGGTCGAGACGGTCGAAAAGATCGCCGCGCAGTACAAGATTGATAGCTGCGACTGCTTTCTCGTCATCGGCGGCGGCTCGCCGATGGACGCAGCCAAGGCCGCCGCGGCGCGCCTTGCGCGGCCGGACAAGCCTCTTTCGCAGCTTGCGGGGCTCTTAAAGGTCCGCCGCCGCATTCCGCCGCTCATCGCCGTGCCCACGACGGCGGGCACGGGGTCGGAGACGACCATCGCCGCCGTCGTCACCGGCAGCGACCACCACAAGTATGCGATCTCTGACCTCTGCCTCATTCCGCGCTACGCGATCTTAGACCCCGTGCTGACCGTCGGCCTGCCTCCACACATCACGGCGGAAACCGGCATGGACGCGCTGACGCACGCGGTCGAGGCGTATTTGAGCCGCTTTTACAACACGAAGCAGACGCGCCTGCTCGCGGAACATGCCGTCGTCGCCATCTTCACGCATTTGGAGCGCGCGTACCGCGACGGCGCGTCGCTCCCCGACCGCGCGGCGATGCTGCAGGCCTCGTTCGACGCAGGCGCGGCGTTCACGCGCGCAAGCGTCGGCAATGTGCACGCCATCGCCCACACGCTCGGCGGGCTCTACGGTGTACCCCACGGCCTTGCAAACGCGGTGCTTCTCCCTCTCGTGCTCGAAGACTACGGCAAAGCGGCCTATCCGCGCCTTGCCCGTCTTGCCGCACTTGTCGGCCTCAAGGGCGAGAGCGAAGAATCTCTCGCCAAGGCGTTTATCGCCGAAATCCGCGCGATGAATACCCGCATGGGCATCCCCGACCGCTTCAACTGCATCCGCGAAGAGGACATCCCCCTCATGGCCACCTGGGCCGCGCAGGAGGCAAGCCCCGTCTACCCCGTGCCGGTCATCTACGACGAAGCGCGCTTTGCGCGCGTCATCGAGCGTTCACACCACAGCCAATAACCTTGTCAGCATTTTAGCGATACTTCCCCGCCGCCATCTGGTATAATGGTGCTGCAATCCAAAAGGATCGGACGGTTTTTTATGATCGGAGTTTACGACTACACCGTGATCGCAACCTATCTCTCGCTGCTGCTGGGGCTTGGCGGCCTCTATTCCGCCGCGCAAAACGAGCCGCTCGACGCCATGCTGTGCCTGATGCTCGCGGGGCTGCTCGACGCCTTCGACGGGCGCATCGCCCGCACGAAAAAGGACCGCACCGAACAGGAAAAGCGCTTCGGTATCCAGATCGACTCGCTCAACGACCTTGTCTGCTTCGGCGTGCTGCCCGCCGCCATCGGCTGGAGCACGGGCTGCGAAAGACTCTGGTTCCTTGCGACGATGTCGTTTTTCGCGCTCTGCGCGCTCATCCGCCTCGCCTATTTCAACGTGACGGAAGAGGAGCGGCAGAATCAGATGAGCGAGCACCGCGCCTACTACCTCGGCGTGCCGGTCACGGCGAGCGCCGTGCTCGCGCCGCTCTTCTATCTGCTCTCGCTGCACTTTTCCCTGAACTGCGCGGTCGTCTACGCGCTGGGGCTGTTCCTGCTCGGTGTGCTGTACATCACACCGATTCGCGTCAAGAAGCCGCAGCTGCGCGGCGTGGCGCTTTTGTCCATATTCGGGCTTGGCGAATTTGTTGTTTTGCTCCGCGTATTGACGCGTTAGCGCTCCCATCTCTCTCCTCCGGGCCGTCCGAAAGGTTTTCTTTTGGGCGGCCCCTCTCTTTTTACTTTCCCGATTGACGGCGGGAAGTCCGCGTGCTATGATAGTCGGCAACTACCGTTTGCATGTTCTGTCAGATCGCGAGGAATTTTTATGAAAAAGGCCGACCCCCGTCTCATGCTCATTATGTCGATGACCGTCTTCGGCACGCTGGGGCTTTTTGTGCGCAATATTCCCGTCTCGTCCGGCGAGCTGGCGCTGTACCGCGCCGTGCTGGCCGCGCTGCTGATCGGCGTATACTTACTTGTCAGCAGGCAGAAGATCCCCTTCGCGCGCATCAAAAAGGAGGTGCCGCTGCTGCTCCTCTCCGGCGCGGCGATGGGCGTCAACTGGATCCTTTTATTTGAGGCCTACCGCTATACGAGCGTCTCCGTCGCCACACTGAGCTATTACTTCGCGCCCGTCATCGTCACGCTCGTCTGCCCCATCCTCTTCCACGAAAAGCTCACGGGAAAGAAATTTCTCTGCTTTGTCATGTCCACGCTCGGCCTTGTGCTCATCACCGGCATCGGCGACACGCGCGGGTCAGATGACCTCAAGGGCATTCTCTTCGGCCTCGGCGCGGCGGTGTTTTACGCGACCGTCATCCTGCTCAACAAGTCCATCCATCAGGTCGAGGGCATCCACCGCACGTTTTTGCAGTTTTTGTCCGCCATCGTCGTGCTCATCCCCTACGTGCTCTCGACAAATGGCATCACACTCAGCTCGCTGAACGCCGTCGGCTGGGTGAACCTTCTCATCGTCGGCCTTGTCCACACGGGTGTCACATATTGTCTGTACTTCTCATCGCTCAAGGAGCTGCCCGGACAGGAGGCCGCGATTTTAAGCTACATCGACCCCCTCGTCGCCGTCCTCGTCTCCGTCACCCTGCTCGGCGAGAGCATGACCGCAATGCAAGTCATCGGCGGCGCCCTGATCTTAGGCTTCACCCTGCTCAACGAGCTCTCTCCCGTCCCCAAGGCGAAAAAGGAGTAAATCTCTCAAATCCCGCCAAACGCATCGCAGATTTTGCCGCCCGCAGGCGCGAAATAATTTTAATCGTTTTTTGTCGCGACACGTGCGTGACAAAAAACACCTCTCAGCCCGCAAGTGTGGAAATCGCCCGCCGTTGGCGGGCGATTTATGCGCGCAGCGGGCTGTGATCTCCCTAAAAATAGAGGCCGCTCAGCCATAGCTGAGCGGCCTCTATTTTTAATTCAGGAATTCCTTCGGGTCGCAGGGTACCCCATCTTTGCTGACCGAAAAGTGCAGATGCGCCGGCATCGAGAACTCGGCGATCGAGCTGCTGCCCACCGCGCCGATGACCTCGCCCGCGGAGACGTACTGCCCCTCGCCGACGCCCGGCGAGCTGCGGAGATTGGCGTACGTCGTCTCGTACCCGTCGTCGTGCGCGATGGTCACGAGCGTGCCCATCATATCGTCGTCGCGCACCGCCGTCACAACGCCGCTGCACGCGGCGATCACCTGCGTGCCGACCTCGGCGGCGATGTCGATGCCGTCGTGCGTGCGCCAGTCGCCAAGCGTTTCGTTATAGGTAAGCTCGTCGACCGAAAACGCCGCGACCTCCTCCCCCACGAGAGGCGCGACCACGAGCCGCGGGGCGACGGGCTGCGCGTCCGACTCGCTCTCCATCGCGGGGACGGTGTCCTCCACGCCCGTGGCCTCATCCATCACGGTGAGGTCCTCGGGCGCCTCCTCCACCGGTTCTGCCGGCTTTGCCGCCTCCTGCGGCAGCTCCGCCTCCGGCATCTGCGGCGTCTCGTCCTGCACGGGAAGCTCTACCTGTGAGGAGACGTTCTCCGCGTCCTTGTCCGTCGTATTTTTCGGCAGCAGCGTCCAATAGCCCGCGACGGCCAGCGCCGTCACACCGAGGAACAGGGCTATGTATAAGCCCGTCCCGCCGAAGAAGTGCCGCTTTGCGCGGCCGTTCGATCCTGCCATGTTTCATCCTTTCCGCCGCTTCGCGGCTCGTGCGAAAATTGCGAGCAAAAAAGCTCTGACGGTAGTGTGTACCGTCAGAGCTTTTTCTAAACATGGCAGATTCGATTTTTTAGCGGACGATCAGCGTCTTGCCGTCCATTTCCGTGGGCTGCTCAAGGCCCATCACGTCGAGGATCGTCGGCGCAATATCGGCAAGACGGCCCTCGCGCAGCTCGGTGCCCGCGCCGCAGAGGATGAAGGGCACTACGTTCGTCGTGTGCGCGGTCATCGGGCTCTTACCGTCGGCCTGGAGCATCTGCTCGGCGTTGCCGTGGTCGGCGGTGATCATCGCGATGCCGCCCATCTTGAGCGTCGCCTCCACGACCTGACCGACGCACTCGTCGACGGTCTCGACGGCCTTGACAGCGGCGTCGAAGACGCCCGTGTGGCCGACCATGTCGCAGTTGGCAAAGTTCAGGATGATGACGTCGTACTTGCCGGACTCGATACGCTCGACGCACTTGCTCGCGACCTCGTAGGCGCTCATCTCGGGCTGGAGGTCATAGGTCGCGACCTTCGGGGACGCGACGAGTACGCGGTCCTCGCCGGGATACGGGTCCTCGACGCCGCCGTTGAAGAAGAACGTGACATGTGCGTACTTCTCGGTCTCGGCGATGCGCAGCTGGGTCATGCCCATCTTGCTCAGATACTCGCCAAGGCCGTTTTTCACGCTGATGCGCGGGAAGGCGACGAGCACGTTCGGCATGGTCGCGTCATACTCGGTGTTGCAGACGTAGGTGAGCGGGAAGAACTCGCGCTTGAAGCCGTCGAACGCGGGGTCGACGAACGCGCGCGTGATCTCGCGGGCGCGGTCGGGGCGGTAGTTGAAGAAGATGACCGAATCGTTGTCGGAGATCATGCCGTCCTTGTCGCAGACGATGGGCTCGACGAATTCATCCGTCACGCCGTTTTTATAGCTCTCCTCGATGGCGTGAATGGGGTCGGGATCCTGCACGCCCTCACCGTAGACGAGCGTGTCATAGGCGTTCTCGAGGCGGTCCCAGCGCTTGTCGCGGTCCATCGCGTAATAGCGGCCCATGACCGTCGCGATCTTGCCGACGCCGATCTCACGGCACTTTTCCATGGTCTTTGCGACAAAGTCGCGGCCAGAGGTCGGGGGCGTGTCGCGCCCGTCGAGAAAGGCGTGGATATACACGCGCTTTAAGCCCTTGATGTGCGCCATCTTTAAGAGCGCGTAGAGGTGGTCGAGCGTGGAGTGCACACCGCCGGTGGAGTGCAGACCGTAAAGGTGCAGCGCAGAGCCCTTTTCAAGGCAGTCATCCATCGCCTTGTTGTAGGCGGGATTTTCAAAGAACGTACCGTCCTCGATCGAGCGGGTGATGCGCGGCAGGTCCTGAAACACGACGCGGCCGCCGCCGATATTGGTATGGCCGACCTCGCTGTTGCCCATCTGGCCCGCGGGCAGGCCCACATCAAGACCGGAGGCCTGGAGCGTCGTGTGGGCATACTCGGCAAAAAGGCCGTCGAGCACGGGGGTGTTGGCCGCGCGCACCGCGTTGCCGACGGTATCGTTGGACAGGCCGAAGCCGTCCATGATGATCAGCGTGGTGGGAGTCTTATTCATCGATTTTCCTCCTTACTCCTGGTTGGCAGCGTGGACGATCTCCATCAGCGCCTTGGGGTCGAGCGAAGCGCCGCCGATCAGGCCGCCGTCGATGTCCTCGTGCGAGAGCAGCTCGTGGGCGTTCGAGCCCTTCATCGAGCCTCCGTATTGAATGGTCACGCTGCGGGCGATGCGCGCGCCGTACTGCGCGCGGATGAGCGAGCGGATATAGGTGCAGACCTCGGCCGCCTGCTCGCCCGTGGCGGTCTTGCCGGTGCCGATGGCCCAGATGGGCTCATAGGCGATGACGCAGCGGCGCATCTGCTCGGCGCTCACGCCCGCGAGGGCGGACTTGACCTGCAGCGCGATAAGCTCCATCGTCACGCCCATCTCGCGCTGGGCAAGGCTCTCGCCCACGCAGATGATGGGGTTCAGCCCCGCCTCGAGCGCGGCGAGGACCTTTTTGTTGACGATCTCGTCCGTCTCGCCGAAGAGCGCGCGGCGCTCGCTGTGGCCGACGATGACATAGCGCACGCCGAGGTCGGCGAGCATGTCGGCGGAAATCTCGCCGGTGTAGGCGCCGCTCTTTTCAAAGTAGACGTTCTCCGCGCCGACGGCGATGCGGCTGTCCTTGAACGAGCGCACGGCGGCAGAAAGGTCGACCGTGGGCACGCACACGACGATGTCGCACCATTTGGTTTTGGGAAGGATGGCCTTGAACTGTTCGGCAAAGGCCTTGGTCTCGCTGGGGGTCTTGTTCATTTTCCAGTTGCCTGCGATGATGGTTTTACGGTATCTGCGATTCATGTTGGGTCTTTTCTCCTGTTACTGTCTAAATCTAAGATCTATGCGAACATATGAAAATCAATAGTGATTTTTCTCACTTGTCTAAAAGGCACGCAACGCCCGGTAATTCCTTGCCTTCCAGGAACTCGAGCGACGCGCCGCCGCCGGTGGAGATGTGCGTGATCTTGTCGGCAAAGCCGAGCTGCTCGGCTGCCGCCGCGCTGTCGCCGCCGCCGATGATCGTGACCGCGCCGCTCTCGGCGAGCGCCTTGGCCATGGCCTTCGTGCCGGTCGCAAAGGTTGGGAACTCAAAAACGCCCATGGGGCCGTTCCACACGATCGTGCCCGCGCCCTTGGTCGCCGCGCAGAAGAGCTCGACGGTCTTGGGGCCGATGTCCATGCCCATCATATCCGCGGGGATGTGCATCGCGTCGACGACGTGGGGCTCTGCGTCGGCGGCAAACTCCGTCGCCGCGACGGTATCGACCGGCAGCAGGAGCTTGACGCCCTTCTGCTTGGCCTTTTCGATCATCTCGAGCGCGTAGGCGCACTTGTCTTCCTCGAGCAGGGACTTGCCGATCTCGCCGCCCTGCGCCTTGGCAAACGTGTAGGCCATGCCGCCGCCGATGATGACGGTGTCGGCCTTGTCTAAAAGGTTGTTGATGACGGCGATCTTGTCGCTGACCTTTGCGCCGCCGAGCACGGCGACGAACGGGCGCTTGGGATCGTCGAGCGCCTTGCCCATGACCTCAAGCTCCTTGGCAACGAGCAGGCCCGACACGGCGGGAAGATAGGCGGCCACGCCCGCGGTGGACGCGTGCGCGCGGTGCACCGTGCCGAACGCGTCGGAGACGTACAGCTCCGCCATCGAGGCAAGGGCCTTGGCGAGCTCGGGGTCGTTCTTGGTCTCGCCCGCTTCAAAGCGGGTGTTTTCAAGCAGCATGATCTCGCCGCCCTTGAGCGCCGCGGCCTTGGCCTTGGCATCCTCGCCGACGACGTCGTGCGCAAAGATGACATCCTTGCCCAAAAGCTCGGACAGGCGCTTGGCGACGGGCGCAAGCGTCAGCTTGTCGAGGGACTTTTTCCACTTCTCCTCGGTCAGCGTCGCGGGGTCCTTGCCCTTTTCGGTCTGCTTTTTCACCCACTTGTCAAACTTGGCCTCAGGCTTGCCGAGGTGGGAGCAGGCGATGACCGCCGCGCCGTGGTCGAGCAGATACCGGATGGTCGGCAGCGCGGCCACGATGCGCTTATCCGAGGTGATCTCGCCGGTCTCCTTGTCCTGGGGCACGTTGAAATCGCAGCGCAGCAGCACCTTCTTGCCGCTCACGTCCACATCGAGAACAGTCTTCTTGTTATAATTCATGTTGTTTCCTCCTCATAATATACACATACGATTTGGTTACTCAGTTGAAACGAATTTGGGATTTACTCCTTTTCCAGCATTTCCCCCTCGTGCTTGAGACCGGGAAAGCCCGTCTGCCGCAGCGCTTCATACGTCAGGATCGCCACGGAGTTCGATAGATTCAGGCTGCGCGCCTCCTTCCGCATCGGAAGGAGGATGCAGCGCTCATAGTGCGCCACGCGGAAAGGCTCCGGCAGGCCCGCGGTCTCCTTTCCGAAAAAGAGCCAGCAGCCGTCCTTGAATTCCGCCTGGCAGTAGTCCTGCGGGGCCTTCGTCGTGGCGAGCCAGCAGTCGCGTTCCGCCTCGGGATGCTTTGCAAAAAGGTCGGCTAAATTTTCGTACACGCTGATATCCACAAGGTACCAGTAGTCCAGCCCCGCGCGCTTGACGGCGCGGTCGGAAATGTCGAACCCGAGGGGCTTGATGAGATGCAGATGCGCCCCCGTCGCCGCGCAGGTGCGCGCGATATTGCCGCAGTTTTGCGGGATCTCCGGCTCGACGAGCACGATATTCAGCATGACAGCACCTCCTCCACGCGAAAGTTTTATCATTGTACCGCAAAAATATTGCGAATTCAACCTAAAATGCAGTCTTTTGAAACGAAATTTTGAAAATGCAAAAGTAAAGACGCCAAATCAAAAATTTTTTGTTTTTTTTGTGAGAAACGGTGGATTTTTCGGGCATCTTTGCTATAATGTCGTTAATAGAGAGTAAAATGAAAGGAGATGAGCTCCGATGGATCAGAAGTTGGCAGTTCTCTTTATGCCGGACGATATGACCCTGACAAAAGAACAAGCACCGCTGATGCTGAGGCCCATTTTGTTCTGCCCCATTCTCACGTGGATGGTCGAAGAACTGATGGGGCGGGGCATTGAGCGGTTTTTTATTGTGTCTGACAAACGGGCGCACGACATGATGCGCCCCTACGTCCCCGAAAACGCCGATGTTGTCTACGTCGACGGTGCCAGACACGGGGAAGAGCTTTTAACGCTCCTCAAGGATGAAAAGGGCAGCGTGCTCATCGTCAACGGCGCGGTGCTGCCCGTGGGCGTGTTCTCCGGCGGCGCGGTCTACTCCGCGGACGCGAAGGAGTGCTGCAAGGTGCTCAAGGAGCACGGCGCCTTCGCCGCCTTCCCCAAGGGGGCGGAGATCACGAAGGGCTTTTTGCCCGTCGGCGACGACGAGGAGCTCAGGTCCGCACAGGACATGTGCCGCCGCAAGATCGCCGACAAGCACTTTGCCGCGGGCGTTTCCATCATGGACCCCAACAATACCTACATTGACCCCCGCGTCAAGATCGGCAGCGGCACGGTCATCCTGCCGGGAACGATCCTGCGCGGCCGGACCGTCATCGGCAAGAACTGCACCATCGGCCCGAACGCCATGATCCGCGACTGCACGGTCGGCGACGAGACCGAGGTGAACGCCTCGCAGCTCAATGAAAGCACGGTCGGCGCGCACACGACCGTCGGTCCCTTTGCCTATGTCCGCCCGAACTCGAAGATCGGTGACCATGTCAAAGTCGGCGACTTTGTCGAGATCAAAAACAGCGTCATCGGCAACGGCACGAAGATCTCGCACCTCACCTACGTCGGCGACAGCGATTGCGGCGAGCGCATCAACTTCGGCTGCGGCACGGTCACGACGAACTACGACGGCTTTAAAAAGTTCCGCTGCACGATTGGCGACGACGCCTTCATCGGCTGCAACACAAACCTCATCGCCCCCGTCACGGTCGGAAACGGCAGCTACATCGCCGCCGGCTCCACCATCACCGACGAGGTACCCGCCGACTCCCTCGCCATCGCGCGCGAGCGTCAGGTCAACAAGCCCGGCTGGGCGGAACAGTGGCGCGCGGCGCACGAGAAAAAGTAACTTCAGAAAATTTTTATAAACAGAGGAGTACATCAACATGATCTCTCACGGTAAGGACATCAAGATTTTCACCGGCAACGCAAACCCCAAACTGGCAGCGGACATCTGCAAGATCATCGGCACCAAGCTCGGCGAGAGCGAGGTCAAGAGCTTCGCAGACGGCGAGGCCTCCGTCTCCCTGTACGAGACCGTGCGCGGCAGCGACGTGTTCCTCGTTCAGTCCACCTGCAAGCCCGTCAACGACAGTTTGATGGAGCTTCTGATCATGGTCGACGCCTGCCGCCGCGCTTCCGCCGGCCGCATCACCGCCGTCATGCCCTACTTCGGCTATGCCCGTCAGGACCGCAAGGCCAAGAGCCGCGACCCCATCTCCGCCAAGCTCGTGGCCAACATGCTCGTCGCCGCAGGCGTTGACCGCGTGCTGACGATGGACCTGCACGCCAACCAGATCCAGGGCTTCTTCGATATCCCCGTGGATAACCTCTTCGGCAACCCCATCTTCGTCGACTACTACGCCAAGAAGTTCGGTTCCGTGTGCGAGGACATGGTCGTCGTCTCCCCCGACGTCGGCTCCGTCGCCCGCGCCCGCACCTTCGCCCAGAAGCTGCACATGAACCTCGCCATCGTCGATAAGCGCCGCCAGAAGGCCAACCAGTGCGAGGTCATGAACGTCATCGGCGACGTTGAGGGCAAGGAGTGCATCCTCTTCGACGACATGGTCGACACCGCCGGTTCCCTCTGCAACGCGGCCAAGGCCATCGTTGAGGTCGGCGGCGCGAAGAAGGTCTACGCCTGCGCGTCTCACGGCGTTCTCTCCGGCCCCGCGCTCGAGCGCCTGGCCGCGAGCAGCATCGAAGAGCTCGCCCTGCTCGACACCATCCCCGCCCCTGCCGGCGAAGAGGAGCTCGCCAAGTCCCGCATCAAGTACCTGACCGTCGCGCCGATGTTCGCCGAAGCGATCGAGCGCACATATCAGGAAATTTCTATCGCGAAACTTTTTAACTAATTCGTTAAAACGATTTTGTCCCCCACCTTAAGTGGGGACGCGGTTAAGGGGGATATTCTCTTTCCTCGGAAAGAGAATATCCCCCTTTGACCCCCAAGAGAAAGGGATTAGATTGGCAGTCTGGAGCTCGAACAATCTTTATGCCTCCGGAATGAACATGCCTGCGCACGGCAAAGCCTCGTTAGCATTGCGATACGATTTGCCTCTGCTCCTATTACCCGCTGTTGCGCAGCCGTTGGCGGCTCTGACGCCTTACGGATGCGGCACACCCCTTGCGGGTGCCGCTCTGCTGATCTTGTAGGAGTACAAACTAATTTCCGTCTACCGAGGCACTGCTCAATACGGCGAGCGAAGCAATGCCGCATCCCGCAAGCAGTCTGCCGCCAAGCAAACGTCACTCGCGCCTCACGACAGTAAGGCGCGGTTGCGACCTGTCACGAATCGCAGAGATTCATGGCGAAGCCATGTACACCGCACTTACATTGCGCAGCGCGTGCAGCTCTTCAATCCTCAAACTGCCAATGCAAACGCCTTTCTTTTGGACGGTCACACCGCCCGTTTTCTTTCCACGGAAAGAAAATGGGGGGTGTGATCTTGCGGCGCGCACGCCGCATAACCCCGCGCGCCCAGGGGCGCGCAAGAAACTCCCCCTTACGGGGAAAGTGAGGAACATTTTCATGATTTTCAAAAAATCCGGCCCGCCGGAATGGCTGCTCGTCTGTTTGGGCAACTACGGCAAGCAGTATGAAAACACCCGCCACAATATCGGCTTCATGGCCGCGGAGCGCCTGATCGACAAGCGCGATCTGCGCTGCAACCGCCTGCGCTTCCGCGCGCTGACGGAGGTCATCGAATTTGGCGGGGCGAATGTGCTTTTGATGATGCCGCAGACCTACATGAACCTCTCCGGCGAGGCTGTGGGCGAGGCGGCGCGGTTCTATAAAATTCCCGCCGACCACGTCATCGTCATCTCCGACGATATTTCGCTCCCGCTCGGCAAGCTCCGCGTGCGCGGCAGCGGCAGCGCGGGCGGACACAACGGCCTCAAGAACATCATCGCGCACCTCGGCACCGACGCTTTCCCGCGCGTCAAGGTCGGCGTCGGCGCGCCGGAGCACGACATTGTCGACTGGGTCATCGGCCCGTTCACGGCCAATGAGCGCAAGGTCATCGACGGTGTGCTCGACCGCGCGCTCGACGCGGCGGAGTGCATCATCACCGACGGTGTGAGCGCCGCGCAGAACCGCTACAACGGCTGAACGCTTTTTGCCGCCAAAATTTAAAAAATCGACATAGACTTTTTGCCAAAAGCCTATATAATAAAATGACTGACAACCACGGGCATGACCCGCCGCGGCTGCGGCGGATCTGCCCTTTTGCGCGCTGCGGAAGGAGGGATACGGCATGGCGCAGGGAATGAACAAACTCAATGAAGCGCTCGCGGCTCTTCCCGAGGTGCGCGAGCTGCTGCTCTCGCTCGACGCGGGCACATCGCCCATCGCCGTATCGGGCCTTTCGGGTGTGCACCGCGCGCAGCTTGCCGCTGCCGTGCGGCACAAGACACAGCGCCCGCTTTTGATCGTCTGCGCGGATGAAAACGAGGCAAACCGCATGGCAGGCGACCTGCACGAGCTGCTCGGTGAGGACGTGAGCCTGCTGTTCGCGCGCGAATGGCAGCTGCGCGACCGCGTGTTCGCCTCCCACGGCTGGGAGCAGCAGCGCATCGGCTCGCTGTGCAGCCTTGCCGCCGGAAAAGCGCCGATCCTGGTCGCGACGGTCGACGGCCTGATGCAGCGAACGCTGCCGCCCGACACGCTGCGCGGCGCGGTGACGGACATTTCGCTCGGCGACCGCTTTGATCTGAATGCGCTCTCGAAAAAGCTCGTTGAAAGCGGCTATACGCGCGCGGAAACGGTCGAGGGCGTCGGCCAGTTTGCGCTGCGCGGCGGCATTCTCGACGTCTGGTCGCCGCTGAGCGCGCCCGTGCGCATCGAGTTTTTCGACGATGAGGTCGACGCGATGGGCGAATTCGACGTGACGACCCAGCGCCGCACGCAGAACGTCAAATCCCTGACCGTCCTGCCCGCGGCAGAGGTACTGCCCGCCCTCTCGGACGGCGGACGCGAAAAAATGCTCGAGCGCCTTGGGCGCGCCGCGCAGAAAATTGCGAAAAAGGCCGAAGACAGCCCCATCGTCCAAACGCTGCGCAGCGACATCGAGAGGCTTCGTAACGACCTGCCGCTCGGCGGCATGGACCGGTATCTCGCCGCGTGCTACCCCGACGAAGTCTGCGCGCTCGACTATCTCTCGCCCGACACGCTCATCACCGTCAGCGACGGCATGCGCGTTTTGGAGCGCAGCAAGAACTACCACTGGGAGCTCTCCGAGGACGTAAAGCCCCTCATCGAAGAGGGCATTTTGTGCGGCGAATTTGCCGCGCTCGCGCTGAGTCAGGAGGCATTGAGCCACCGCATGGGCGCGTTCCCCGTGCTGCTGCTCGATTCGCTCCCCACGTCGCGCAATCTGCTGCCGCCGAGGGCCATCCTCAGCATGAACGCGCGCTCGCTGCCGTCGTATGGCGGCAGTCTGGAGACCGCCGCGGGCGACATGGAGCGGTATCTTGGCGCAGGCTGCGGCGTGCTCGTTCTCTGCGGCAACGAAACGCGCGCGAAAAACTTCCGGCGCCTTTTGGAAGAGCGGAACATCCGCGCGCAACTCAACTTGAAAAATGACCGCCTCCCCGCCCCGCACGAGACCGTCATCGGCCTCGGCGCGCTGAGCGCGGGCAGCGAATATCCACAATTAAAGCTCGTCATCCTGACCGAGGGCCAGCTGACCGCTCCCCTCTCCGGCAAGCGCGCGAAGGCGCGGCCGAAGAAGGAGACGTCGGCCCGCGCCGCGCTGCGGTCCTATGAAGACCTCTCCCCCGGCGATCTCGTCGTGCATGTCCACCACGGCATCGGCCGCTTTGCGGGCATCGAGCGCATGCGCGTCGACGGCGTGGACAAGGACTATATCAAGATCTGCTATGCGGGCAACGACAGCTTATACGTTCCCGCGACGCAGCTCGACATGGTGTCGAAATACATCGGCGGCCATGGCGAGGACGAGGATGGCCAGCAGCGCACGAAGCTCAGTAAGCTCGGCGGCACGGACTGGTCGCGCGCGAAAACGAAGGCGCGCGCCGCGGCAAAGGACCTTGCCAAGGGTCTCATCGCGCTCTACGCTGAGCGCCAACGCCGCCCGGGCTTCGCCTTCTCGCCCGACTCTCCGTGGCAGAAGGAATTTGAAGAGGCCTTCGACTACGAAGAGACCGACGATCAGCTCCGCGCCATCGCCGAGATCAAGGCCGACATGGAGCGCAGTACGCCGATGGACCGCCTGCTCTGCGGCGACGTCGGCTACGGTAAGACTGAGGTCGCGCTGCGCGCCGTGATGAAGTGCGTGCTCGACGGCAAGCAGGCGGCCATCTTAGTGCCGACCACCGTGCTCGCCCAGCAGCACTACGCGACGGCGCTGAACCGCTTCCGCTCGTTCCCCGTGCGCATCGAAGTGCTCTCGCGCTTCAAAACGCCGGCGCAGAAGAAACAGATTTTACAGGACGCCGCCGCAGGAAAGATCGACTTACTCATTGGCACGCACTCGCTGCTGCAAAAGAGTTTGCACTTCAAGGACCTTGGCCTTCTCATCATCGACGAGGAGCAGCGCTTCGGCGTAACGCACAAGGAAAAGCTCAAGGAGCTCTCGCGTCAGGTCGACACGCTGACGCTCTCGGCAACGCCCATCCCCAGAACGCTCAATATGGCGCTTTCGGGCATCCGCGACATGTCGACCATCGAGGTCCCGCCCGTCGACCGCCAGCCGGTGCAGACCTACGTCCTCGAGCATAACTGGAGCGTCATCGCCGACGCCATCCGGCGCGAGCTCGCGCGCGGCGGGCAGGTCTACTACATGCACAACCGCGTCGAGACCATCGACCGCTGCGCAGCCCAGCTCAAAAAGCTCCTCGGCGACGACGTCGCTATCGGCGTCGCCCACGGCAAGATGGACGAAAAGGGCCTGTCGTCCGTGATGCAGCAGCTCTCGGACGGAGAAATTCAGGTGCTCGTCTGCACGACGATCATCGAGACGGGCATCGACATTCCAAATGTCAACACCCTCATCATCGAGGACGCCGACCGTCTCGGCCTCGCCCAGCTGCACCAGATCCGCGGGCGCATCGGCCGCAGCGCGCGCCGGGCCTACGCCTATATGACCTACCGCGCGGGCAAGATCCTCACCGAGGTTGCGGCCAAGCGCCTGACGGCCATCCGCGAATACGCGGAGTTTGGCTCGGGCTTTCGCATCGCGATGCGCGACCTTGAGATTCGCGGCGCGGGCAATTTGCTCGGCCCTGAGCAGTCGGGCTATATGATGAGCGTCGGCTACGACATGTATTTGCAGCTCTTGGAAGAGGCTGTGCTCGAGCAGCGCGGTGAAAAAGCGCCGCAGCGCACCGAATGCTCGGCAGACCTCACAGTCTCGGCCAACCTGCCGGAGAGCTACATTCCCTCGGGCGAGCAGCGCATGGATATCTACCGCCGCATCGCGGCGCTGCGCACCGCCGAGCAGTCGCAGGAGCTGCTCGACGAGCTCATCGACCGCTACGGTGAGCCGCCCCAGCCGGTCCTCAAGCTCATGGACGTCGCGCTTTTGCGCGCGGAGGCCGTGCAGATCGGCGTGAGCGATATCTCGCAGCGCGGCAGCGAGATCACCTTCACCTTTGCTGCGTCCGAGGCAGTCCCCGTGGAGGCCGTGATGGCCCTCTGCTCGCTGCCGAAAAACCGCCGCCGGCTCACACTCTCCGCCACGGGGACGGAGCCGAAGCTCCTGCTGCGTCTTTCGCTGGGCGAGGATGCATTGGATACAGCCTTGACGCTGGTCGGAGACCTGCGTGTGAATAAGGAAGAAAACGAAAAAGAGGTAACATTATGATCAAGAAGAGATTGCTTTCGTTCCTTGGCGCGGCGGCCATCACCGCGGCGCTCACCTTTACCGTCGTGTCGCTCTCGCCCTCGAACGGCTTCACCTCCGGCACGATGCAGGAGGGTCTCTGCTACGAAGCGACCGGCGTCGCGCCCGATGCGATCGTCGCAAGCCTAAACGGCAACGGCGCGAGCGCCGACCTTGTCGCATACTGGATCGGCTACGACGTGTCGTATCTCGACAGCTACATGCAGTATTACACCGGCTCGTCCATCAACTGGGACGACACCCTCTCCGACGGCATGAGTGTCGCCGACTATGTGAAAGCAAGCGTGCTCTCGTCCGTTAAGCAGCACTTGGTGCTTGAAAATCTCGCCAGCAAGTACGGTGTGACGCTTACCGCCGAGCAGGAGGCCGCCATGGCCGAGAGCGACCAGAGCTACATTGACCAGTACGGCAGCGAGGAAGCTTTTGAGGCCGAGATCGCCAAGCTCGGCATGCGCCGCGAGACCTATGACCGCGTCGCGCGCTCGAACTACCTGTATCAGAATCTCTATGAGCTCTACAATACCGAGGGCAGCGCGCTCTACGCCTCCGACGAGGACCTCGCCGTCTACGCTGCCGAGCAGGGCTACATCACGGCGGACCACATCCTGCTTGCGACGAAGGACATGACGACCGGCGAAGCCCTCACCGACGAGCAGAAGGCCGAAAAGAAAGCGCTCGCTGAGGAGCTCGTCGAAAAGCTCAATTCCTACACCGGCGACGACATCGCCTCCTACTTTGCCGAGCTCGCCGACGAGTACAGCGAGGACCCCGGCCGCGAGACCTATCCCACCGGCTACACCTTCACGACCGGCTCGATGGTGCAGGAGTTTGAAGACGCCGCCTACGCACTTTCCGAGGGCGAGGTGAGTGAAGTCGTCGAATCCAGCTTCGGCTATCACATCCTGCTCCGCCTGCCGCTCGACAAGGCCGCAGCCGCCGATGAGGTGCGCGACGATTACTTCACGAACTTCATCGCCGAGCAGATGGATTCCGCCGTCATCGCCACGAGCGAGGACTACGATAAGCTTGACCCGCAGACGATCTACGAGGCGATCGTCGCCGCGCAGGCGGAGGGTTAAATCGCAGCGCGGCGCACTGTACGGCGCTTGCGCCCGCGAGGGCGCGTGAGGGGCAGCCCGAAAGGGCTGCTTCCTTTTTGCGTCTCGGCAGGGGCGCTGCTTTTTTCCCTGCACCGTGCAGAGGACAAAATAAAAAGGAGACCTCTTTCGAGGTCTCCTTTTTATTTTCAGGGGTTAGCGGTGCTTTAGCACTTCTCGAAGATGGTGGCAACGCCCTGGCCGCCGCCGATGCAGAGGGTGGCAAGACCCTTCTTGGCGTCGTCGCGCTTGAGCATTTCGTGCAGCAGGGTGACGATGATACGAGCGCCGGAAGCGCCGACGGGGTGGCCGATGGAGATCGCGCCGCCGTTGACGTTGACCTTGCTCATGTCGAAGCCGAGCTCACGGGCAACAGCGATGGACTGGGCCGCGAAGGCTTCGTTGGCCTCGACGAGGTCGATATCGTCGATGGTCAGGCCGGCCTTCTGCATGGCCTGACGGGAAGCGGGCACGGGGCCGACGCCCATGATCTTCGGGTCGACGCCGCCCTGGCCCCAGCTGACGAGCTTGGCCATGGGCTTGAGGTTGTACTTCTTCACGGCCTCGCCGGAAGCGAGGACGATGGCGGCAGCGCCGTCGTTGATGCCGGAGGCGTTACCGGCGGTGACGCGCTGGACGTGCTTCTTGGTATCGGCTTCGTGGATGCCGGTGGGCTCGAAGGTGTGGACGATCTCGTCCTCAACGCCCTCGGGGCCGACGGGGAACGCGCCGCGCAGCTTGGCAAGACCCTCGGCGGTGGAACCGGCGCGGGGGAACTCATCCTTCTTGAACTCGACGATCTCCTTCTTGACCTTCACGGGGACGGGAACGATCTCATCGTCAAAACGGCCGGCAGCCTGAGCGGCCTCGGTCTTCTGCTGGGAGGCAGCGCCGAAGGCGTCGAGCTCTTCGCGGGTGATGCCCCAAACATCGCAGATGTTCTCGGCGGTGGTGCCCATATGGTAGTTGTTGAACGCATCCCACAGGCCGTCCTTGATCATGGTGTCGACAAGCTTCTTGTCGCCCATGCGGGCGCCCCAGCGGGCGTCGGGAGCGGCATAAGGAGCGGCGCTCATGTTCTCGGTGCCGCCGCAGACGACGATATCGGCGTCGCCGGCGAGGATGGCGCGGCCAGCCTCAATGACGGACTTCATACCGGAGCCGCAGACCATACCGACGGTATAGGCGGGGACGGAATAGGGGAGACCTGCGCCCACGCCGACCTGACGGGCGACGTTCTGACCGAGACCGGCGGTCAGGATGCAGCCGAACATCAGCTCATCGACATTCTCGGGAGCGACATTCGCGCGCTTGAGGGCTTCCTTCACGACGATGGAGCCGAGCTGAGCGGCAGGGGTGTTCTTCAGGGAACCGCCGAAGGAACCGACAGCGGTACGGCAGCAGTTGACGACGTACAATTCTTTCATTTGACTTCTCCTTTAAAATTTGTAAATCCGGAATGAGATCCGATTTTCTTCGGTTTTGATTATACACACAGGAAAATGAAAAATCAACTGCAAAGTTGCGAAAAATGTAGGCAATTTTGATTTTTTTCTTTCATTTCGTTAACTATTTAACAAGAATGAAGAATATCTTGCACCAAGGGACCCTTTTGCACCCAAAGGCGCAGGGAAAGCAGCGCCGCTGGCGCTGCTTGGGATAAGGGGGCCATTCTCTCGCGTGAGACAATTGCCCCCTTTCCCGCGTCTCCACACGCTGTGGGAATAAAAAGCAGCAGCTCTGCCTGGCTGTCCCCCCCGCCCAAGGGCGCAAAAAAGGGACGCCTCTTCCGAGGCGTCCCTTTTCATAAGTAGTTTCTACGAAACAGAAATAACTTAGAACTTGGGCTTCTGGGCCTTGACCTTGGGCTCCTGGCCGTTGCAGACGGCGACGATGTCGTTGGCGACGGAGGTGCAGCAGTTCAGAACGCTCTGCTCGGTGGTGGCGGCCATGTGCGGGGTCATGATGACGTTGTCGAGGTCGAACAGCTCGCGGCTGGACTCCTGAATGGGCTCATGCTCGAACACGTCGAGACCGGCCTGGAACAGCGTGCCGTCCTTCAGGCACTCGACAAGCTCGTTCTCCTTGATCAGAGCGCCGCGCGCGCAGTTGATGAAGGAAGCGGTGGGCTTCATCCAGCTGAACTGCTCACGGCCGATGGAGTGCTCGGTGGAGGGAACGACGGGCAGATGCACGGACACGAAGTCGGCCTGCTCCCAGACCTCCTTGGCGGTGGCCTTCAGCTCGCACAGATCGCCGATCTTGTCCTGCGTGAGGTACGGATCGTAGCCGATGACGTTCATGCCGAAGCCGTACTTGCACTTCTGCATGGCGAGCTGGGAGATACGGCCGCAACCGATCATACCGAGGGTCTTGCCGCCGAGCTCATAGGTGTGCTCCATGCCCATACGGACGAGGAAGTTGCCGCCGCGGAACTGACGGTCAACATAGGTGAAGCGCTTGGCGCACATGAGCATCAGCATGACGGCGTGCTCGGCGACGGCGTTGGCGTTGCCGGCGGGCGCGTAGACGACGGTGATGTCCTTGGCGTGGGCGTGGTCCATGTCGATGTTGTCGAGGCCGGCGCCCTGCTTGCCGATGACTTTGAGGTTCTTGCAGGTGTCCATCATCTTGGCGGTGATGGGCTCGGTGCGGCACATGATGGCGTCGGGCTGGAACTCGGCGAGCTCCTTGACGTAGGTCTCCTCGTCGTTATGGCTGCACAGCTTCACTTCAAAGTCGTTGGACTCGAAGATGTGCGTGGCCACCTCGTTGAGCTCGATGGTGTAGTAAACTTTGAACTTTGCCATGATACAGATCTCCTTCTTCTTATTTGTTTATTTATTGAATCGCTAAATGATTTCATACGGTTTCTTCATTATACCTTGCGCTTTGCACAAAAGCAAGCGATTTTCAGAAAGATTTGCAAGAACTCATTCAAATAATTGAACAGCATCTTTCATTTTGACGATTTGCCGTCATGTCTTTCCCCTGTTTTCTGCAATTTTCGCTGCAAAACAAAAAAGGACATAAAAGGAGCTTGACAAACTACTACATATGTAGTATATAGTTATCAACGACAAATGTAGTAGATCATCTAAGGAGGTCAACCCATGGACGATAAAAAGAGACTGCCCGATGCGGAGCTTGCCGTGATGCAGGCCATCTGGGCCGTCGGCGGCGAGGTCAGCCGTGGCGATCTCGACGGCGCGCTCGCGAGCCACGGCTGGAGCGCCAACACCGTCAACACCTACCTTACTCGCCTGTGCGAAAAAGGATTCCTCTCGAGCCGCCGCGAGGGGCGGAACAATTTGTACACGCCGCTCGTCTCAAAGGACAGATACCTCGAATTTGAGAGCCGCAGCGTCCTGAAGCGGCTCTACGGCGGGTCGCTCGGCAGCTTTGTCGCGGCGCTGAACGCCGAAAAGCCGCTCGAGCAGAGCGAGATCGACGAGCTGCGGCAGTTTTTGGACGATATGAGCCGTTAAACGGAAATATAAGGAGGACGCACCATGGAAACATTTCTGCTGAATCTGTTGAAAACTTCCCTGTTAGGTTCCCTCGCCATTCTGGCGATGCTGGTACTCAAACCCCTCTGGCGCGAGCGCTACCGCGCGAAGACGCGCTGCTGGCTGTGGCTGGCGATGGCGGCATTTTTGCTGCTGCCGGTCGATTTTTCGGTGAAAAACGCGCCGGTGCAGGCCGCGCCGCCGAAAGACTACACACTCTTTGTCGGCACGGATAAGACAGCCATCCAATCGACCGACAACCTGTTTGGCGACATGGCCGAAAAAAGCGGCCAGTCCCCCGCACAGGTGCGCGACACGATCATCCAGCGCCCTGTGACGAATCCCGAGCAGAAGACGACGCGCTACATCCCCGTGACGACGATCTTGTTTTACGGCTATCTCGCGGGCGCGGCGGCGTTCCTGCTGTATCAGGGTATCTCCTACGCCCACTTCCGCCGCACGGTGCGCCGCTGGAAGAGAGACGTTTCCCGCGCGGACTACGCCGCGATGCTCTCTAATACGGCGCGCGACTTAGGCGTGAGCGCACCGGAGATGATCGTCTGCGAGGCCATCTCCACCCCCGCAGTGACGGGCCTGCTGCGCCCGCGGCTGCTCCTTCCCCACGAGCGCTACGACGTGCAGGAGCTGCGCTACATCCTGCGCCATGAGCTGTGCCACCTCAAGCGGCGCGACATGCTCTTAAAGCTCGTGCTGCTCGCGGCCAACGCGATGCACTGGTTCAACCCCGTGGTGTATCTGATGCTGCGTCAGGCGGACGAGGACATCGAGCTCGCCTGCGACAGCGCGGCGACCGACGGGCTCGAACTCCCCGAGCGCGCGGCTTACAGCCGGACGCTGCTCGCCGCCGTGCAGTCCAGCGTGCGGGCGCTGCCCGCGACGACGTGCTTCGGCGGCACGGTCGAGCGTCTCAAGCGCCGCATCACGAACGTGCTGGGCGCGCAGAAAAAGCGCGGCCTCGGCATTGTAGCCCTCGTGCTGGCGCTGACGCTGACGGCGGGCTGCGCCGTCAGCTGGGGCGAGCGCGCGCAGAAAAATGACGACCCGTTTGCCGACAAGAGCTATACGGTCGACACGCTCTTATATGAAGCGCCCGGCTTTACGGATGGCTTTACGGATGGCGCATACCCCACCTTCCGCACCGCGACGAATCCCGCAGGGGAGAAATACGTCACAATGTTCAACGATCTGGGCTATGCCCTTATCTACGGCCCGATGGAGGAATACAAGCTGGAAAAGCAGTCCTTCTACGCACTCTTCGGCAACACCAGAGACGCTTCTCCGGTCGACGACCTTATGCAGCACAACAAATCCGCATGGACCGGCTACTGCGAAGAGGCAAAGGACTCTCAGCCGTATCAGGCCTATCTTCTTGAGCAGGAAGACGGCACAATCTATCTCGGCCTTTCCGCCGACTATGCGGAAGACGGCAGTGAATGCTTCTGCATGGTCTACCGGCTGGAAAAGGAGGACGACACGATCTACCCCTCGATGGACGACTATGCCGCCGCGTGCGTGGAAGACCTCAAAAAAGGCACGATGACCTACTCCGTGTCGGAAAACAACGACTATGCGTCCCGTTCGATTGAAGACACGGTCGCCGATGTGCGCGTGACGCGGCTGGAGCAGGGCGATTCGCTCGGCAACCTCTCCCCCGACGGCACGGTGCTGGAGCTGTGGTACTTCCAGTACGAGATGAAGCCCACGAACGAGGCGGGCGTGCAGATCGACGTCATCGGCGGGCAGGAGTTGACGGACGACGGATATCTCAATGAACACTGGACGCACTATCTCACCGTCCTGCACTACACCTACGGCGAGAAGACCGGCTATCAGATCATCGGCACCTCGATGAGCAACGACGGCCTGTGGTACAACGGCTGCGGCTACGGCGTGGACCTCAAGTATTACCTGCACGACTTCTATGTCGACTACGCGGGGCTTGATCTGCCGAAGATGTACATTCCCGATCTGGTCGACGGTCTGGTCGAGGACGGCTACGGCCACGGCAACAGCGTCGAGGGCCGCCTGATCTCCGGTAATGGCAATTACCGTTTCTATGCCCCCATCTCCGGCTGGACGTACAAGCCCGATGCGAAATACGCGGAATACTGGTATTCGAGCTATAACACCGGCTCGTATTTCAGCGTCACAGAGGTCGACCACAGCCTGTACGACGAGAAGCCGGAGTGGGAAAGCGCGGGCTATACCGCTGAGTGGATCGACGAGAGCTGCCGCTTCGTGACGCACGAAGGCATGAGCAACACGGTCGTCACGCTCTTCAACGGGCCGAACAACACCTGCTATATCGTTGAGATCCACTGGCTCTTCGACGGCAGCACCGAGGAGAATCAGTGGGGCTGGAACCGCGACCGCGCCGTCGAGGAGGAGGCCGTCATCTTGCAGGCGATGGTCAACAGCTTCCGGACGTCAAAGATCCTTCCAACGACGGACCCCGTGCTTGATGATCCCGCATTCAAGGCCGACCTCCAGCTGGCGACAAACGGCGGTGCGTCCTGGATGTACCTCAGTAAGAACAGCGCTGCGGTCAGCGACTGCAATATGCGGAACGTCTCCCCTGCGGTCAAGCTCGACGAGTGCAGCTACACACTTCTGAACAAGGACTTTACCCCCGCCGACGGGACACAGGTGCTTGAACTCTGGCTCAGCAACAACGACGACTCACACTTCGCCTTCTACGAGGGCACGAATGTCATGCTCTATCAGCGTGACGACGCGCGTTACTACAAGGTCAGCAATTTTGGCGACTATGCGACACTTTACAACGCGATGCTCGCGTGGTTCAACAGCGCCCAGTCTGGCACTGAGCCATCCGACGCATCTTCGGCCACCACGACGAATGCCGTCAGCCGCGATTCGCTTATCAAGGCCGCCGACAGCTACGTCGATCTGGGCGGTTACCTCTGGTACACTGCTGGCGGCAAATTCTGCCGCTGGCACGAGGGCGGCAGCGTGGAGACGGTTTGTGATCTGCCGCTGGACTATGATACGCCCGTCAGCGCGAGCCTTTCGACGCAGGACAATCGCATCCTGATGAACTATCACATCGGCGGTGCGATAATGGGTTCGTTCATCACCGACCTCTACGACACGGACGGCAAAAAGCTCAGTTCGATCAACGGCTACAACGCCATCGCTATCAGCGGCGACATTATTGTGATGACGGATTATTTCATGCCCACGCCGAACAACATGTCCATTTCCTATGACTGCGGCAAAACGTTCACGGAATTCGGTGACAAGGACTGGTTCTACGGCAGCGCTCTCACAGAGGACGGCACCTATGTCACCTCCGTCAACTCCTCGCTTGAGATCCGCGACGGCTATGTCTACACCACCGCCGTTTACGACATCAACCACGAGAAGTCAGACGACCCGCTCGTGACGCACGCCGTGCGCATCAGCATCAAGACCGGTGCGCAGGAAATTCTGGACTGAAGCGGTCAAATTTCAAATAGGCGGCCCGAAGGCCGCCTTTTTTTCCGCTTTTTTGCGTAAAATGATGGGAATATTGCAAAAAGGTACTGGAACATCTCAAAGATATGTGGTATGATGGGAATATTCCAAAACGTATTTCTCGGGAGGTTCCCACCATGGAACACAATCCGGTCCTCAAAATTCCACTGTCGCTCGACAGCGAAATTCCTCTCTATTCCCAGCTCATGGGCATCATCAAGCGCAGCATCACCTCCGGCGCGCTCAAGGTCGGCGACCTGCTGCCGAGCGAGGCCGAGCTCTGCCGCTCGTATGATATCAGCCGCAACACGGTCCGTCAGGCCATCGGCGCGCTCGAAGAAGAGGGCTTCGTCGTGCGAAAGCGCGGCAAGGGCACGTTCGTCACCGACCCGAACACGCGCCGCAAGGGCGTGCAGTATTCGTTCACGACAGAAATTTCCCAGCTGGGCAAAACGCCGTCGTCCACGCTGGTCGACTTCGCGGTCATCACGCCGAGCCCCAAGATCGTGACGCTCATGGGCCTTGAGCAGGGCGTGAAGGTCTATCGCTTCACGCGCGTGCGAAATGTCGACGGCGAGCCGCTCATCTTGGAGACGTCGTACTACCCCGAGTACATCTATCCGAACCTGACGCGCGAGCTTTTGGAGACGCACAGCTTTTACAGCCTCCTCTACCACGTCGGCGTCATCCCGTTTTCCGCGTCGGACACGTATGAGGCCGTCGTGCTCGCGCCGCACGAGGCGCAGCTTCTGCACTGCGCGCCCGGCTCGGCGGCGTTTTTCCATCAGCGCCGCACCACGACCGAGAACGGGCATACCTATGAATACACCACGAGCTATATGCGCGCGGACCGCGTGAAGCTGGATGTCAGATTTCAGAAGGGATCGACGTCCTTCATGCGCACGGTGGACTGAAAAAATCGGCAGCCGAAAGGCTGCCTTTTTTGCGCCCTCCCCGCGCAGCGGGGTTTTTATCGCAGCGCGACAGCGCTGCATCGTTGTTCCCTACACCGTGTGGGAGCGAGTCAAAGGGGCCATTCTCTTTCGCAAAAGAGAATGGCCCCTTTGGAACCCCAAGAGAAAGGCTTAGATTGGCAGTCCAGAGCTTGAATGACCTTTGTGCCTCCGGAATGCGACTTCCTGCGCGCGGCGTTGCCGCGTTGGGTGTTGCTATACGATTTGCCTCTGCTCCTATTATCCGCTGCCGCTCTGCCCATCTTGTAGAAGTGCGCAGTAATTCCCGTCTACCGCCAGTCTCCACAATGCGGCGAGCGCAGCAATGCCGCATTCGGTAAGCAGTCTGCCGCCGTTCTACCGTCACTCGCGCCTCACGATAGTAAGGCGCGGTTGCAAGACGTAACGAATCGCAGAAGATTCATGGCGAAGCCATGTACACCGCACCTGATTCCGCAGGCTGCGCAGCTCTTCAAGATCGAGACTGCCAATGTCGGGGGTCGAGGGGGACTCCCCTCGCGTTCTCTTGGGGGTTCAAGGGGGCCATTCTCTCACGTGAGAGAATGGCCCCCCTTGGTGCTGCTGCCCGCACGCCGCATTTTCCCTCCGCGCTCTGCGCGGAAAGCAACCGCTCCCCCGAGGGAACGCAAAAAAGAAGCAGCCCTTTCGGGCTGCCAACTTTTTTTACTTTTCGCAAATGATCGGCTTTTGGCGGTCAGACTCCACAAAGGCCTTGGCCTTTTCCACCGCTTCCGCGCGGGGAAGCTTGACCTGCTCGCCGGTGCGCATATCCTTGCAGGACACGACGCCCGCGTTGATCTCGTCTTCGCCGAGGAAGTAGACGTAGGGCACCTTGAGCTTGTCGGCGTAGTTCATCTTGGCCTTGAACTTCTTCTTTTCCGTATAGATCTGCGTGCTGACGCCCGCGGCGCGAAGATCGGTCGCGAGCGCGATGGCCTCGCTCAGATCCTCGGTCATCGGCAGGATGAGCACGTCCGCCGGCGCGGTGCAGATGTCGCTATTCAGAAGGCCCTGCTCGCCGAGGACATAGAACAGGCGCGTCACGCCGATCGAAATGCCGACGCCGGGGAGCTTGCGGTCAGTATAGTACTCCGCAAGGTTATCGTAGCGGCCGCCGGAGCAGACCGAGCCGATCTCGGGGTGGTCGAGCAGCGTCGTCTCGTACACCGTGCCGGTGTAGTAGTCGAGGCCGCGCGCGATGGTCAGGTCGACCGCGAAGTTCTCCTGCGGCACGCCGAACGCGCCGAGGTACTTGGCGACGGTCGTCAGCTCGTCGAGGCCCTGGTCGAACATCTCGTTGCGGCCGCGGTACTTTTCAAGAGAAGCGAGCACCTCTTCGTTCGTGCCCTTGATGCCGATGAAGGCGAGGATCTCATCCGCCTTTTCGCCCTCGATGGCGTAGTCGTCGACCAAGATCGCGCGCACGAGGTCAGGGCCGATCTTTTCGATCTTGTCGACGGTGCGCATGATATCGCCGGACTTGTCGGAAAGGCCCAGCATCGCGTAGAAGCCGTTTAAGATGCGGCGGTTGTTGATGCGGATCTGGAAACGGGACAGGCCGAGGCGGGAGAAGACGGTATAGATGATCGCGGGGATCTCGGCATCGTTCGTGATGTCGAGCTCGCCGTCGCCGATGACGTCGATATCTGCCTGATAGAACTCGCGGAAGCGGCCGCGCTGCGCGCGCTCGCCGCGATAGACCTTTCCGATCTGGAAACGGCGGAACGGGAAAGCGAGATCGGCATAATGCAGGGCAACGTATTTCGCCAGAGGCACCGTCAGGTCGAAGCGAAGGGACAGGTCGCTGTCGCCCTTGGAGAAACGGTAGATCTGCTTTTCAGTCTCGCCGCCGCCCTTGGCGAGCAGCACATCGCTCGCTTCGATGATGGGCGTGTCGAGCGGGGTAAAGCCATAGACGCCGTAGGACGAGCGCAGCACCTCCATAAGGCGCTCCATCTGGGTCTGCGGCGCGGGAAGCAGCTCCATAAAGCCGGATAAGGTGTGAGCTTTGATCGTTGCCATGATAGTGTGTGTCCTTTCCTAATAGAATGTATGGACAGCGTACTGTACTGCGGTGGCACAGCAGCGTATCGGAGTGGTTGACAGATATTTTACGGTACGGCGCAGGGATTGTCAAGCGTCCGCGGCCGTTTTTTTCACTTTCGAGACAGTATAGCATTTTCCGCGCGGAATTGCCATAGCTTTCGCCGCCTGCGGTGCAAAAATTTTTCTTTCCGCCGCGGACAGTGTTCACGAAAAATGAAGATATCTGCCAAAAAGCACGAATTGCGCTTGACGGAACTGCCGCTTTTTGTTACCATAGAGACAATATCAACGGGCAAGCTCCGAAAACCGAGGTTCGCCCGCAAGCAGCTTCCGGGCAGCCGTCATTCGGCGTCCGCCGCGGCCACACCGCGCGGGCAGGAGTCGATCCGATCGGATCGTTGAGGAGGAACGTTGGATGTACCAGAGCAAAATGAAAAGCGAAGAGACCGATCACCTGTTCAAGGCGATCTTATCTTTGAAAACGGAGGAAGAATGCTACCGCTTCTTCGACGATCTCTGCACCTTCAGCGAGATCGAGGCGATGTCCCAGCGCTTCGAGGTGGCGTCGCTTCTTGCCGATGGTAAGACCTTCACGCAGATCTCGCAGAAGATTGGCGTTTCGTCTACGACCATCACGCGCGTCAATAAGTGCCTTTGCTACGGGGCGGACGGCTATAAGCTGCTGCTTGAGCGGGCAAAAGAAGAAAAGTAAGTCATTCATCATTTTGATCAGAGCAGGCGCTAAGCGCCTGCTCCTTTTTGTCTGTTTTGCTTTATTGCAATGCCGTAAAAGCATATCAGCATAACATCACGTCATCCCGATATAGAAGAATTGACTAAAATATTTTTTGGAATCTACGCGAATTTTATTGCTTTTGCTGAACAGGTATGTTACAATTAGTTCACAAATAGATTAGGGCATGGGAAACAGCGTGCAAGAAACCGTTGCCCGACGGTGCTGTTGCCTAAGTTCTGTGTCTGTTTTTCTGTGGGACCCCTCCACAGAAAACGCACGTCCCCGCGTGCGGTGTGCAGCGTGTTCGTCATGGGGAGGAGCGGCTTCCCGCTTCCTGACGGGCAAGTATTTTTATGAAGAGAGAGGTATTTTATCAATGGCAAACGAAAAGAAAGTCGCACGGGAGCCCAGTTTTCTGCTGGCGTTAGTTCCCATTGTGGCAATGATCGGGTTCATGCTTTACTGCTTCCTCGGTCATTCCGAATCCGGTTACCATGACGCTCACCTGCCCCTGGTCATGTCCATCGTCGTCGCGTGCATCGTCGGTCACTTCTGCGGTCACGACTTTAAGGATATGCTCGCCGGTATGATCGAGCGCCTGAGCGCTTCCATGGAAGCTGTTCTGATCCTCTGCACCGTCGGTTTCCTGGTCGCGAGCTTCATGGCCTCCGGTGCGATCCCCTCCCTGATCGTTTACGGTCTGGATCTGCTGACCCCGAAGCTGTTCCTGCCCATCGGCTGCATCCTCTGCGCGATCGTCGGTATGTCGTGCGGCTCCTCCTGGACCACCACCGCCACCATCGGTCTTGCGTTCCTCGGCATCGGCGCCGGTCTCGGCATCCCCGCCCCCATCACCGCCGGTATGATCATCTCCGGCGCGTATGTCGGCGATAAGTTCTCCCCCCTGTCCGATACCACCAACCTCGCCGCGGCTGTTGCCGAGACCGGTCTTTTCGACCACGTCACCGCGATGGTCTCCTCCACCGGCCCGACCTTGGTCATCGCCCTCATCCTCTACACCATCATGGGCCTGAACATCGACGCCAGCGCCTATGATCCGACCGTCGCCCAGTCCATTCAGGACGCGTTCCGTGGGGCCTTCGTGATCTCCCCCGTTCTGCTCATCCCCATCATCGTGGTTATCGTGATGTGCATCCTGCGCGTGCCCGGCCTTGTCGGTATCGCCATCTCCGTTGCCACCGCGACCATCTTCATGATGATCTTCCAGTCCACCGACATCTACGGCTCCCGCGCCCTGGGCGACATCTTCAACACGCTGCACTACGGTATCGGCGTTGAGACCGGCAACGAGGTCGCTGACTCCATCCTCGGCAAGGCCGGCGGTATGGACGGCACCATGTGGACCATCAACCTCATCCTCCTCGCGCTCGCCTACGGCGGTGCTCTGGAGCGCTGCGGCTGCGTCGAGCGTCTGTTCGGCGGCCTGAAGCACAAGATCCACTCTGTCGGCAGCCTCATCCTCGCGACCCTGCTGACCTCCATCTTCTGCGACGCCACCATGTGCGACCAGTTCCTCGGCATCGGCGTTCCCGCCCCCATCTATGCTGACAAGTATGACGAGCTCGGTCTCGGCCGCAATATGCTCTCCCGTTCTCTGGAAGATGCCGGTACCCTCTGGGCCGTTATGTTCCCCTGGACCGGCTGCGGCGCTTACCAGACCGGCGTTCTCGGCATGAGCCCGCTGGTGTTCTTCCCGTATGCGTTCGTCAACCTGCTCAACCCCGTTTACGCCTATGTGACCGCTCTGTTCGGCCGCAACATCTTCTGGGCTGACGGTTCCTACACCAATGTCTTCGGCAAGACCAAGGCTGGCAAGCCCGCCGGCGCTCCCGAAGAGGCTCACGCCAAGGCCCTTGCGAACCTCGAGGCTCGCCGTGCTGCTGGTAAGGCCCCCAAGATCAACGCGTAAGCCCCCTTCCCCGCTTTACTTAGAAAGGAATCACCGCTGTGAAACATTCGCTTCCCTGGGAATCCGTCCCGCCTCCGATCTACCCCGCGCAGTCGTCGCTCAAGCCACGTAAAAAGTGGGTGCAGACCGGCGGATGGATCTTGGTTGTCGTGCTGCTGCTGTTCGGCATTTCGACCCGCAGCAGAAACCCGCTGCTCGCCTTCGTCTCGCTCGCATTCTCAGTGCTGTATCTGCTGACGCTGATGACCAAAAAGGACGCCGCTCTCACGAGCCGCGGACTTGAGATCTTCTACGATATGCAGTTCACCACCAACTACGAGTTCTTCCCCTGGGAGGACATCAATGCGATCGTGTGCGAGGACCGCGGCCATGCCGACATGGTGCGCCTGCACATCGGCCACGGCAACACGGAAAAGGCTCTCTTCTTCCCGCGCGAAGACCTCGACGAGATCTACGCGTTCATCAAAAAGAAGAATCCGGCGATCCGCATCATGGATTATGCCGCGCCCGAACCGAAGTCCAGCAAGAAGCACAAAAAGTGAACAACTGTGACCTTTCCACAAAGAATGAAGGGCGCCCCGCTTTTGCGGGGCGCTTTTTTTATCTATTCTGTCTAATTCTATCACTGTACCCTGATAGTGTGTTATCCAAATATGGTGATAACGAACAACAAAGAAAACTTTTTCCGGCAAAAAACTATTGATTTTGCACAAAAATGTGCTATACTGTTTCCAGAACGATCCTGTGGGACTTTTCCACAGGCGGAGCGCCATCCACGCACGGGCACGCGCGGAAAGTAAGGGGAGCGCTTCGACACGTTTCTTGCACTTGGGCGGTTCGGGCAACCGGACACGCCGACCGGGTCACACCGGAACTTTGAGAAAAGAGAGGACACTACCATGATCATGAATCCTACCGCGATCAAGCATGTCGTCGTCGATGGCCACAGCCTGACGCTCGAATCCTTCGTCGCCATCGCTCGCTACAATGCGACCGTCGAGCTGGCTCCATCCGCTCTGGAAGCCATGAAGAAGTCCCGCGCCCTGGCCGAGAAGATCGCCGCCGAGGGCCGCGTCGCCTACGGCATCACCACGGGCTTTGGCGAGTTCCAGAAGGTCGCCGTCCCCAAGGAGATGAGCAATCAGCTCTCCACCAACCTGATCCTCAGCCATTGCACCGCCGCCGGTGAGCCGTATGCTGACGAGATCGTCCGCGGCATGATGCTGCTGCGTGCCAACGCTCTGTGCGGCGGCGTGAGCGGCGTTCGTCCCATCCTCGTCGAGATGCTGCTCGAGATGCTCAACAAGGGCGTGACCCCCGTCGTCCCGCAGAAGGGCTCTCTCGGCTCCTCCGGCGACCTGGCTCCTCTCGCTCACATGACGCTCCCCATGCTCGGCAAGGGCGAGGCCATGTACGAGGGCGTGAAGATGCCCGGCGCTGAGGCCATGGCCAAGGCTGGCATCAAGACGCTCGACACCCTGGTCTCCAAGGAAGGCCTCGGCATGACGAACGGCACCTGCGCGATGACCTCCGTCGGTGCTCTCGCGCTGTACGACACCATCTGCGCCGCCCAGCTCGGCGACGTGATCGCGTCCATGTCCTTCGAGGGCCTGACCGGCCTGCGCAACGCCTTCGACCCCCGCATCCATCAGGTGCGCGGCCAGAAGGGCCAGATGCTCGTCGCCGCGAACATGCGCAAGCTGCTCGACGGCTCCGAGATCCTCGACAACTGCCAGAAGGACCGCGTTCAGGACGCTTACGCCCTGCGCTGCATCCCGCAGCTGCACGGCGCCTGCCGTGACGCTCTCGATTACGTCCGCGAGAAGGTCGAGATCGAGCTCAACGCCGTCACCGATAACCCGCTGATGTTCCTCGACGACGAGGCCGTCATCTCCGGCGGTAACTTCCATGGCGAGCCCATGGCCCTGCCGTTCGACTTCCTCGGCATCGCCGCGAGCGAGCTGGCCGATGCTTCCGAGCGCCGCACCGAGCGTATGGTCAACCCCGCGCTCTCCAACGGCCTGACCGCGTTCCTGACCACCGAGGCCGGTGTCAACTCCGGCTTCATGATCGTTCAGTACGCTGCCGCCTCCATGGTCAGCGAGAACAAGATCTACGCTCACCCCGCTTCCGTCGACTCCATCCCCTCCTCCGCCAACCAGGAAGACATCGTCTCCATGGGCACCACCGCTGCCCGTAAGGCCAAGATGATCCTGCAGAACACGCAGGACGTCCTCGCTGACGAGCTGATGACCGCCTGCCAGGCCATCGACATCCGCCGCCGCCTGAACACCCACGGCCAGGGCATGACCCCGCTGCATGAGGCTCTCTATCAGCACGTGCGCGAGAAGGTCGCTTTCTATGAGATCGACCGTGAGATCTGGCCCGACATCCGTGCGGTGGAAGCGATGATTCGCTCCGGCGAGCTGCTGGATATCGTCAAAGAGTATATCCCCGACTTTGAGTAAGTCAAAATTGCGTCGTAGACGCAATTTTGAGACCTTTCATTTGGGCCATCGGCCCAAATGAAATAGGGGCTTCAAATATTTTCGCTCACCGCGAAAATATTTGTAAGGTGTCCCTGCGGACGCACATGTCGTCCTCCGGGACAATCCAAATTGTTTGCGGCGTGCGCGGCCGCAAATGTGATGCGTCTCAAAAATGGTTATTGCTACCGATTTGGGGACAATAATGCTGAAAGATTTGTGTTTTGACACGAATTGACAGGATGTAAAAGAAGGTGTAAAGTTATTTTGGCTTTACACCTTCTTTTTTTAGGAGGAACTTGCTATGGAACTGAACATTTTACGGGCGGACCCGGCGGGGAACATTACGGTGTTCGTGCTCGATCCGGTCGAAAAGGCACAGCGCGCGGCCATCGCGGAGAAGATCATGGCGATTCCCGCGCTCAAGGCCGAGCAGGTCGGCTACGCCTGCGCCGCCGAGGACGACGTCGACGGCCACATGGAGATGATGGGCGGCGAATTCTGCGGCAACGCGACGCGCGCCTACGGCATGTATATTGCCCAGCAAAAGGGCGGCCTTTCCTCGGTCAGGCTGCGCGTGAGCGGCTGCGACCATGTCGTCACTGCGCAGGTCGATCTGAAAAGCGGCACGGCGCGCGCTGAAATGCCCTGTCCGCGCAGCGTGAAGCGTGTCACGGTGAATGGTCACGAGGGCACGCTCGTCGACTTAACAGGCATCGCCCACTTCGTCGTTGAGGGCGTGGAGCCGAGCGAAGGGTTCTTCCGCGCGGCGGAGTCGATCTTTTCCGGAATTGCAGGGCTTGACGCCTGCGGCGTCATTTTCCTCGATGTGGAAAAGCGCAGCATGATCCCGCTCGTCAAGGTCATCGAGACCGACTCCCTCGTCTGGGAGGGCAGCTGCGGCAGCGGCAGCGTCGCCTGCGCCGTCGTGCAGAGCGAACGCATGGAAAACGGCGGTTTTTCGTGCGAATACCGGCAGCCCGCGGGCGCGGTCCGCGCAAGCGTCGAGCGCCAAGGCGGAAACGTCATCGCCGCGAGCATCGGCGGCGAGGTCACGCTGGATGAGCCCATGCGCATCACGCTGTGACGCGGCAGAGTGAAATGAAAGCCGGGCGCTGGCAACTTTCGCTTTTCTCGTTTTGACCTTTGCCGCAAGCGTTGAAAATTCGTCCAAAAATCTCCCGTTTTTTTCTTTTTAAGGCACGCGAACCAACGCTTAATTTTTTAAGGTTTTTGAAAAAAAGAGGCTTGCAAAACAGTTTACCTTTCTCTATCGTTCGGCTATAATTGATTTTGTCAATAAGAGACAATTCTCCGCTTTTAAATACATAATTATTTAGGAGGTATTCCCCATGACCGACATTGAGATCGCCCAGGCACATGAAATGAAAAAAATCGTCGACGTCGCCGCCAAGGCCGGCATTGACGAAAAGCACCTCGAGCTCTACGGCAACTACAAGGCCAAGCTCGACCTGACCGAGATCCGCAAGCTGCCCCGCAAGGCAAAGCTGATCCTCGTCACCGCTATCAGCCCCACCCCCGCGGGCGAGGGCAAGACCACCACGTCCGTCGGCCTTGCCGACGCGCTCAACAAGCTCGGCAAGAACACCATGGTCTGCCTGCGCGAGCCCTCTCTCGGCCCCGTGTTCGGCGTCAAGGGCGGCGCTGCCGGCGGCGGCTACGCTCAGGTCGTCCCCATGGAGGATATCAACCTGCACTTCACCGGCGACTTCCACGCCATCGGCGCTGCCAACAACCTGCTGGCCGCTCTTCTCGACAACCACATCCAGCAGGGCAACGTGCTCGGCATCGACCCCCGCAAGATCGTGTGGAAGCGCGCTGTCGATATGAACGACCGCCAGCTCCGCCACATCATCGACGGCCTTGGCGGCAAGGCCAGCGGCGTGCCCCGCGAGGACGGCTTCGAGATCACCGTCGCGAGCGAAGTCATGGCAGTTCTCTGCCTTGCGACCGGCCTCGCCGACCTCAAGGAGCGCCTCGGCAAGATGGTCGTCGCCTACACCTACGACGACAAGCCCGTCACCGCGCACGACCTGAAGGCTGAGGGCGCGATGGCCGCGCTCTTAAAGGATGCCATCAAGCCCAACATGGTCCAGACGCTCGAAGGCACTCCCGCGTTCATCCACGGCGGCCCGTTCGCAAACATCGCTCATGGCTGCAACTCCATCCAGGCCACTGAGACCGCGATGCGCCTGAGTGACTATACCGTCACCGAAGCAGGCTTCGCCGCCGACCTCGGCGCCGAGAAGTTCCTCGACATCAAGTGCCGCGCCGCGGGCTTCCACCCCGACGCTGTCGTCATCGTTGCGACCGTCCGCGCGCTCAAGTATCACGGCGGCGTGCCCAAGACCGAGCTCAACAGCGAGAACCTTGAGGCGCTTGAAAAGGGCCTGCCCAACCTCCTCCAGCACGTCGACAACGTGAAGAACGTCTACGGTCTCCCCTGCGTCGTCGCCATCAACGCGTTCCCGACCGACACCAAGGCCGAGCTCGACCTCGTCGAGAGCAAGTGCCGCGAGCTGGGCGTCAACGTCCGCCTGAGCGAAGTGTGGGCCAAGGGCGGCGAAGGCGGCCTTGCGCTGGCTGAGGAAGTCGTGCGCCTGTGCGACGAACCCAACCACTTCCAGTTCGTCTACGACGTCAACGACAGCATCGAGGACAAGCTCAATGCCATCGCCACCAAGGTCTATCATGCCGACGGTGTGGTCATCGCCGCTTCCGCCAAGAAGCAGCTTAAGCAGCTCACCGAGCTCGGCTTTGACAAGCTGCCCATCTGCATGGCCAAGACGCAGTTCTCCTTCTCCGATGACGCCAGCAAGCTCGGCGCACCCCGCGGCTTCAAGATCACCGTCCGCGACCTCAAGGTCAACGCCGGTGCGGGCTTCCTGGTCGCCAAGACCGGCGACATCATGACGATGCCGGGCCTGCCCAAGGTCCCGTCCGCCGAGAAGATCGACGTCGACGAAAACGGCAAGATCACGGGCCTGTTTTAAGAGAAACCCTGCAATATATCGCAGATTTTACCCTTTTGATTTACTGGGAAGAGGCGGGATGACCCGCCTCTTCCTGAAACCTTTTATTCTGATTTTACCGATCCGGGGAGGAACGCTATGAAGATCGCAGATATGAAAGTTACCGAGCTCATCAACGAAGTCGGTTCCGGCACTCCCGCCCCCGGCGGCGGCGCAGTGGCGGGCCTTGCCGGCGGCGTCGGCGTGGCGCTGACGATGATGGTCAACGGCCTGACGCTTGACAAGAAGGGCTTTGAAAACGACCGCGAACGCCTTTTGGACGCCATTGCCAAGGGCAATGAGCTCAAGGAGCGCTTCATCGATGTGATGAACCGCGACAGCGAGGTTTTCGACGGTCTGATCGAGTCTCTTGCCCTCCCCAAGGATGATGACGCGCACAAGGCCATCCGCCGCGGCGCGGTGCAGGCAAGCTTCCGCAGCTGCACGCAGGTGCCGCTGACAATGATGGAAATTTGCTCCGAGGCCATCGACCTGTGCGCCGAGCTTGTCGGCACGACGAATCCGAACGTTGTCAGCGACCTCGGCATCGCCGCGCTCACGCTCAAGACGGCCATGCAGAGCGCTTGGCTCAACGTGCTCATCAACCTCTCGTCCTTAAAGGACAAGGCGTTCCGCGACGAGTGCTGCCAGAAGGGCGAGGCGCTGCTCGCGCACGCTGTACCCATCGCCCAGGAGAGCTATGAAAAGGTGCTCAAGGTCATCACCGAAAAGTAAGCGCTCTGCCTTCTCGTTTTCCGTCATTTCACGCCGTCCGCCGCGTCAAGCACGCGCCGCGGACGGCGCGCTTTTTTCTTTCCTGAATTTTTGCAATTTACAGTAGCATTTTGCGGATTTTGTGGTACAATACCATCGGTTCATATTTTATCGATCTAAATACTGCACGAAAGAGGCTTTTTTCATGGATTTTGTTGCAAACGGCTCCAAAAACGTTGAAATTGAGACGTCCACGGGCGTCTATCTGCGCCACGCCATCCAGACGCACTTTGTCGAGATCGGCGAGGATTACATCGAACTCGTCAACCGCTACGTCAAGCCCCTCTACGAGGAGGGCGACCTGCTGAGCATCAGCGAAAAGATCATCGCCCTGTGCCAGAAGCGCGTGGTCTACCGCAAGGATATGAAAATTTCGTGGCTGGCGAAATTTCTCAGCCGCTTCGCCATCCAGCACAACAGCGCCGGCATCGGCGTGGGCGAGGTGTGCAAGATGCAGTTCGCCATCGACGAGTGCGGCGCGTGGAAGGTCCTCTGGGCCGCCATCTGCGCGGGCTTTGGCAAGCTCGTCGGCAAGCACGGCATCTTCTACGATATGGTCGGCATGGAGGTCACGGGCCTCGACGGCTTCTACCCCGACGTGTTCCCCGTCTACGGCGACTACGGCATCCGTATTCCGGAAAATCCCTCGGGCGTGTGCAACGAGATCTATGAGAAGACCGGCGTGCGCGCGATGATCGTCGACGCGAACGACTTCACGCGCGACATCCTCGGCAAGGGCGACAACGTGACCCTCACCGACGAGCAGCTGTGTGAGATCATCCGCGATAACCCTGCGGGTCAGGATGACCAGTGCACGCCGTTTATTCTGATCAGGAAAAAACAGTAATTTCCCCCTGCGGGGGAAGCGTGTTGTTTCCCTGCTGGCAGGGGAACGGATAAGGGAGGGATATCTCTTTTTCGAAAAGAGATATCCCTCCCTTGCACCCTCCCAGAGAAAATTCACATTGCAAGTGAGCAGTTCGAAGAGGTGCGGCGCTTGCCGATTGCACTTCCCTGCGCGCGGCAGAGCCGCGTTTAGCGCTGCTATACGATTTGCCTCTGCTTCTACTATCCGCAGCCGCTCTGCCAGTCTCGTAGCAGTGCAGCCTAATTTCCGTCTAACGGAGCACTCCACAATGCAGCGAGCGAAGCAATGCCGCATTCCGCAGGCAGTCTACCGCCGAGCAAACGTCACTCGCGCCTCACGATAGTAAGGCGCGGTTGCAATCGGTAGCGAATAGTAGGGGTTCATGGCGAAGCCATGTACACCGCACCTGATTCCGCAGGCTGCGCAGCTCTTCAAGCTACAAGCTGCCAATGTCGGGGGTCGAGGGGCCCTCCCCTCGCGTTCTCTTGGGGGTCCAAGGGGGCCATTCTCTCACGTGAGAGAATGGCCCCCTTATTCCGTGCAGCGCCAAAGGCGCTGCATCCCCCTCGCACCCGTGCGAGAACATGGCACTATGTACTATTTCTTTTTAGGGTAAGGAGCCCGCTCCTCCGTGAGCCCCACAAGATAATCCACACTCGTGTGGTAAAACCGTGCGAGCCTGATGAGCACGTCGCTCGGGACGTCGCGCTTGCCAGTCTCGTAGTTGGAATAGCAGACCTGCGAGCAGCTCAGATAGTCCGCCAAGCTCTTTTGCGTCAGGTCGCTGTCCTCTCTCAAGTCTCGAATGCGTCGATACATTTTGCTTCACTCCATCCAGAATTCGTGTTTAGATTCTGCAAAGAAGTATACGTAAAACAAAATGTTATATTGTTCTATATAACAAAACGTTATATAATTTTCAGAGGGTGGTTCTATGACGGACTACAAGGCAATGTATCTGCTCCTCTTCAACGCCGTGACTGACGCGCTGAAGAAAATGGACGGGCAGAACTATGGTGAGGCCAGCGCGCTGCTGATCGCCGCGCAGCAGAAGGCCGAAGAGCTCTACATGGACTCGGACGGCGAATAACACTTGAACAACGTAAAAACGGAGAGGCAATGCCTCTCCGTTTTCTCGTTCTGCTGTTTTTACCGGTCGAGCCCCGTATCGAGCCAACCGGGCTTTTCCTGCTCGACGGGCGGCTCTGTGGTCGTGCCGGGGTCTGTCACGCCGGGGTCAGTGGTCCCGGGATCGGTCGTGGTGCCCGGGTCAGTTGTCGTCCCGGGATCGACGGGCGTTGTCGGGTCCGTCGGCGTGGTCGTACCGGGATCGACAGGTGTGGTCGTCCCTGGATCCACCGGCGTGGTCGCCGCGGACTTGCCGACGAGCACGATGCGGTTGCGCGCCTTATAGTTGCTGCTCGCCTCGAACGTGGACGAAATGAGCTTGCCGTCACCGGAGTAGACGTTGCGGTAGGTCTTGACCTTGTAGCCGGTGTAGGCGGTCTGCTCGACCTTGCGCTCGCCGGGGGCGAGCTCGTCCGTCTCGACGATCTCCTCCGTAAACGGGATGGTTTCAAGCACTTCGGTCTTGATCTTCACGTAGCTGTCGTCGACCTTCGTGCCGCGCAGCGTGACCTTGAGGAAGTCCTTGCCGCCGCTCGTGTAGTATTCGGCGATAACCTTGATGGGGTACATCGTGTTGTTGCGGAATTCAAACTCGGGCCCTCCCTGCGCGACCGTCGCGTCGAGGCCGAGTCCGATATAGTCGGACGCGAAGCCGTGGTTCGTGCGCTGCACGATCTCAAGGTTGGCGTAGAGCGCCGCGGCGTAGAGCGTGGAGCTCGCCTGACACGCGCCGCCGCCCACCATGTCGACGGTCTTGCCCTGCAAGTAACCGGGCGCGGTGCTGTAGCCGTTCGCCGCGGTAAAGGGCGTGACGAGCGGGCCGTATTTCATCGTCTCACCGGAGTTCAATATGTAGCCGGTGATGCGCGAGGCCGTCAGCTTGACGTTCGCGCGGCGGCCGGACGCGCCGCCGACCTTCGTGGTGTAGGTACTCAGCACATCGCGGAACAGGACCTTTTGGAGCTGCTCTGCCGTGACGTCCGGCGTCTCGACCGTGGCGTTGCTGAGCTCGACCGTCTCCCCCGCCGCCGCGGCGTTGTAGGCGGATTCAAGGTCAGAGAGCGAGAATTCCACACCCGCGTGGCCGGGCGTGACCGCGCCGGTCTCCTTATCATACATCGCGTTGACCTTCTGGCCGATGACGGCCTCGCGCTGCGCGCTCAGGTCAACCTCCTGCGCGGGGATGACGTCGTAAACGCCGCCCTCGCTCGCGGGCTGGAGCACGATCTCGGACGGGTCTCCGCCGCTCAAATACGCGCCGTTTAAGTACACGCCGATCTGGTCTTTTGCGGTGTCGGTCGTCGCGCGGCCGTCCTGCGGCTTCGTCACGCTGACCTTGCCATCCTCTGTCACGTTGATGGCAAACTCCACGGGGTCGCAGTTGATGCTGTCGCACACCGTGTCGACAAGATTCTCCATCAAATCGGGCGAGTAGGCCGCGTCGACCACCTGCGCCGCATCCTGCGGCTTGAAGAGCGCGCGCAGATACTTCGCGCCCGCGGTCAGAAAGCTGTCGTTGCAGCCGTAGACATTATAGATGTGCTTGGCAAGTCCGTCAAAGTCGACATACTCCGGCATCGCGTCGAGCGATACGTGCGCGATCTCCGTGCCGTCGGGCAGGACGAAGTCGACGCCCACGCCCTTCGCCTGTGCGACGCTCGCTTTGAGCTGCTCGGCGACCTGCTGCTCGGTCATCCCGCCGTAGTTGGTATCGCCCATCATCACGTTGGGATAAATTTTATGGCTGGCCGACGCCCACGCGCCAAGGCCCAAGTACGCCACCACGAGCACACCCGCGACGATGCCGACGACCTTGCCCGATGTTTCACGTGGAACGCGCGGCGGCTTCTCCGCGCGGGGCGCTTTGGGTGCCTTTGCGGCCTTTTCCGGCTGCATCAGGCGCTTGCCGCCCTTTCTTCTCTTCTTTTCCTCAAAGGCGCCGTTCATTTCATCCATGCTGGCTCCTCCTGTTTCTTCCGATCTTCCGGACAGGGACTTCCCTGCCAGTCGTTTCAGTATACCACAGTTTGTGAGAAAAAGAATCACAATTTGGTGACAATTTTGCAGGATTATCCGCCCTCTTTTGCACGTTTCGGGATACGGATGGTCAAAAGGATGCCATCGTCCGTGTCCTCGCGCTGCATGTCGGCCTCGACGCCCGCGCGCTGCATCAATCCGAGCGAGTGGCGGATGGTGTTCAAAAAGATGCGCACATCCTTGACGATGTAGGTCGGCAGGCGCGGCGGGGGCGTTTTCTGCTTGAGCTTCAAAAGCTCTTCGATGTACGCCTCGCTCTGCGCGACGTTGTAGCCGCGTGCGGCGATAACTTGCAAGGCTTTGAGGCGGTCTTCCTCGTCCGTCAGGCGCAGCAGCGCCCGTGCGTGCCGCTCGGAGAGGTCATGCTCGCGCAGAAGGCGCACACAGTCGGGCGACAGGCGCAGCAGCCGCAGCTTGTTGGCAATAGCGGACTGGGATTTCCCCAGCCTTTCCGCCGCCTGCTCCTGCGAAAGGCCGTAGGTCGCGATCAGCCGCGCGATGGCCGCAGCCTCTTCCAAGTAGTGCAGGTCGCGGCGCTGGAGGTTTTCGATCAGCGCGAGCAGCGCGCTCTCCTCCTCGCTTGAACGCGCGAGCAGGCACGGCACCTCGCGCAGCCCCGCGAGCTTTGCCGCGCGCAGCCGTCTCTCCCCCGCGATGAGCTCATAGCTCTCGTCCGTGCGGCGGACAGTCAGCGGTTGGAGGATGCCATAGCGGCGGATGCTGTCGCTCAGCGAGCGCAGCGAGGCCTCGTCAAACTCGATGCGCGGCTGGTTGGGGTTGGGGCGCAGCGCATCGATGGGCAGGTCGAGCACGCGGCGCGGGAGCAGCGGCTTTCTTGCGGACATTTCCATGGATTTCCCCTCCTTTTTCTCCACTTTTAGCACAAAAAGTGTGCAAAAACGGGCGAAAATCGGCGGAGAGATCAAAAAATTCGCACCTTGCGGTGCGAATTTTCGTTTTCTCATTTATTTTCCGTCGTGCTTGACGTGGATACGGCTGATCGCGCGGGCGATGCGGGCATTGGCAATGGCCTGCTCCTGCGCGCTGCGCTTCGCCTTGAGCTCGGCGCGCGCCTCGGCGGCCATTTCCTCGGCGCGGTGGAGGTCGATCTCCTCCGGCCGCTCGATCGTGTCCACCAGCACAAGCGCCTCGCCGTGCTCCATCTTGAGCACGCCCTCGGACACGGCGGCGATCTGCTCGACGCCGTCGGCGTCCCGCAGCGCCAGCTTGCCGGGAACGACCGCGAGCACGATGTCCTCATGCTGCGCCATCAGGCCGTACATGCCGTCGATGCTCGGCACGGTGAGTGATGTGCACGCCCCGTCAAAAAACGTGCGCTCGGGCGCGAGGACGCGGAGAGGAAAGGTCTTCATCACGCTTCCCCGCTTTCCATTTTCTTCGCCTTGGCGAGCGCGTCGTCAAGCGTGCCGACGTTGTAGAACGCCATCTCGGGATAGCCGTCCATCTCGCCGGAGAGAATGGCTTCAAAGCCGCGGAGTGTTTCCTCAAGCGGCACATAGACGCCCGGAAGGCCCGTGAACTTTTCAGCCACGAACGTCGGCTGGGCCAAAAAACGCTGGATCTTTCTCGCGCGGTTGACCGTCACCTTGTCCGTGTCGCTCAGCTCCTCCATGCCGAGGATGGCGATGATATCCTGCAATTCGCGGTATTTCTGCAAGGTCGCCTGCACGCTGCGCGCGATGCGGTAGTGCCGCTCGCCCACGATATCCTCTTCCAGAATGCGGGAGGACGATTCGAGCGGGTCGACCGCGGGATATAAGCCCTGTTCGGCGATCTTACGGCTCAAAACCGTCGTCGCGTCGAGGTGGGTGAACGTCGTCGCCGGGGCAGGGTCGGTCAGATCGTCCGCGGGAACGTAGACCGCCTGCACGGACGTGATCGAGCCGCTCTTGGTCGAAGTGATGCGCTCCTGCAGCTCGCCCATTTCGTTGGCGAGCGTCGGTTGATAGCCGACAGCGGATGGCATGCGGCCGAGCAGGGTCGAGACCTCGCTACCCGCCTGCACAAAGCGGAAAATATTGTCGATGAACAGCAGCACGTCGCGCTGCTCCTCGTCGCGGAAGTATTCGGCCATCGTAAGGCCTGTCAGCGCCACGCGCATACGAACGCCGGGCGCTTCGTTCATCTGGCCGAAGACGAGCGCGGTCTTGTCGATAACGCCGCTCTCGTGCATCTCGTTCCAGAGGTCGTTGCCCTCGCGGCTGCGCTCGCCGACGCCGGTGAAGATCGAATAGCCGCCGTGCTCGACGGCGATGTTGTGGATAAGCTCCTGAATGAGCACCGTTTTACCGACGCCCGCGCCGCCGAACAGGCCGATCTTGCCGCCGCGCGGATAGGGCTCCAAAAGGTCGATGACCTTGATGCCGGTCTCCAAGATCTCAACGCTCGGGCTCTGCTCGTCGAAGGCGGGGGGCTTTCTGTGGATGCTGCGGCGCGGCTCCGCGCCGCCGATCGGCGCGCCGCCGTCGATGGTATCGCCAAAGACGTTGAAAAGCCGCCCGAGCGTCGCCTTGCCGACGGGCACGCGAAGGCCGCTGCCTTCGCCCGTGACGGTCATGCCGCGGCTGAGGCCCTCGCTGCCGGAGAGCATGATGCAGCGCACCGTTTCGGCGCTCAAATGCTGCTCCACCTCCATCACAAGGCGCTTGCCGTTCAGCTCGACGGACAGCGCCTCGCGGATGCGCGGCAGCTCGCCGTGCGGGAAGCGCACGTCCACCACGCTGCCCGATACCTGAATGATCTTACCTGTGCGCATGCTGCGCCTCCTTCTTCATGTGGTTCTTCTTGCTGCGCGCGCCGGCGGAGACCTCCGTGATCTCGCTCGTGATGGCGCCCTGCCGCTCGTGGTTGTACTCGAGCTGCAGCTCGCGCAGCATATCGTCCTCGTTCTGGTTGGCCGAGTCCATGGCAGAGGCGCGCGCGTTCTGCTCGGCACAAAAGCTGTCGACCATCGCCGAGTACAAAAAGCCCGTGATGTACGCCGGCACGACCCTGGCGAGCACCTCCTCTGCCGAGGGCTCAAAGCGGATGGGCTTTTCCGCCGTCTCCTCTTTGGCAAAGTGCTCATCCTCCAGCGGCAGCAGGCGCACGGTGCGCACGTCCATGTCCACGCCGTTGCCAAGGTCGGTGTAGATGATAAAGAGCTTGGAGATCTCGCCCCGGTCGAAGAGATCCAAAAGCTTCGCCGTGATCTCTCGCGCGCGGCGGAGCGTGGGGCTCTGCGCATCGTAGAGGAAGCTCTTTTCCACCGGCACGCCATGGCCGGAGAAGAAGTGCCGCCCGTTGCCGCCCACCACAAAAAGGCGGCTGTCGGGGTGCTTTTCAAGGCGCTTCATCGTCTCCTGAATAACATTCTGGTTGTAGGCGCCCGCAAGGCCGCGGTCCGCCGTCACCACAAGATAAGCGTACGTTCCCGGCTGGGCCAGATCGTCCGCGTTGCCCCGGTAGAGGTACGGGCTCTCGATCTCGCCCGCGTGCTGGAAGATCTGCTCGATCTGCGTCGAGACCGCGTCGAAAAACGGGCGCGTCTTGGCAAGGTCTTCCTTCGCCCGCCGCATCTTGGTCGAAGCGATGAGGTACATCGCGTTCGTCACCTTCTGCGTGCTCTGGATGCTCGCGATGTGCTCGCGGATCTCCTTCATGCTCGCCATGTACCTGTCACCTCACTTTTTATTTGGAAAAATAGCTTTGCACAAATTCCTTTGCCAGTTCGATGATCTGCGATTGCTGATCGTCGCTGAGCTGGCCGGTCTGCTCGATGGTGCTGCACAGCGCGCTCTGCGTCTCGCCAAAGTGCTGCAAGAGCGCGGGGATAAACGCGTCAAGCTGCTCCGGCACGATCTCTTGAAAAACATGGTTCAGCCCCGCGACGAGCAGGATGACCTGCTCATACTGCTTGTAGGGGTGGAACTGCTTCTGCCGCAGCATGCGCATCAAGCCCTGACCGTAGGATAAAAGCTTTGCCGTCGACTCGTCGAGGTCGCTTGCAAACTGCGTGAACGACTCCATCTCGCGGTACTGCGAAAGGTCGAGGCGGATGGTCTTGGCCGCCTTTTTCATCGCCTTGGTCTGCGCGTCGCCGCCCACGCGGGACACGGACAGGCCCACATTCACCGCCGGACGCTGGCCGGAGAAGAACAGGCGCGTTTCCAGAATGAGCTGACCGTCGGTGATGGAAATGACGTTCGTCGGGATATAGGCCGACACGTCTCCGGACTGCGTCTCGATGATCGGCAGCGCCGTGATGCTGCCGCCGCCCTTCTCCTCGCTCAGATGCGCCGCGCGCTCGAGCAGGCGGGAGTGCAGATAGAACACGTCGCCCGGATACGCCTCGCGGCCCGGGGAGCGCTCCAAAAGAAGGCTCATCGCGCGGTACGCGATGGCGTGCTTGGAAAGATCGTCGTAGACGATCAGCACGTCGCGGCCCTTATTCATAAAGTATTCGCCCATGGCGCAGCCCGCGTAGGGCGCAATGTACTGTAACGGCGCGGGATCGCTCGCCGTGGCGTTGACGACGATCGTATAATCCATCGCCCCGTGCGTTTCCAGCGTCTTTTTGAGCTGGGCGACGGAGCTCGCCTTCTGTCCGATGGCGACATAGATGCAGATGACATCCTTGCCCTTCTGGTTGACGATGGTGTCGAGGGCGATAGCGGTCTTGCCGGTCTGGCGGTCGCCGATGATGAGCTCGCGCTGGCCGCGGCCGATGGGGAACATCGAGTCGACGGTCAGAATGCCCGTCTCAAGCGGCGTGTCGACGCTCTGGCGGTCGATGATGCCGGGAGCGGGACTCTCCACTGCGCGGTAGCCGTCGGCGCGGATGTCTCCCCCGCCGTCGATGGGCACGCCGAGCGCGTTGACCACGCGGCCGAGGAATCCCTCGCCCACGGGAACGCCCGCCGTGCGTCCGGTGCGGCGGACCGTGCTGCCCGCGCAGACGCTCGCGTCATCGTCAAAGAGGATGCAGCCGACGCTGTCCTCGGATAAGTCCTGCACCATGCCGCGCACGCCGCCGTCGAAAAGCAGCACCTCGCCATAGGCGGCGCCCTCCAGTCCGTCCACGCGGGCAATGCCGTCGCCGACGGTCAGAACGGTGCCGACCTCCTGTGCCATGGCCTGCGGCGTCCACGAGAGCACCGTCTCCTTCAGCAGCGGGATGACGTCGCCCTGCGTGGCGGCGAGCTTTTCGAGCGTGTCCTTGAACTGGCTCAGGCGTCCGCCCGCGCTCCAGTCGTAGACCTCCGCGCCCACCTCGAGGCGGAAACCGCCGGGGTAGTCATCACTCTTTTGCCAGGTAAGCGTCGTGCCCTCGCCGTATTTTTCGGCGAGGAAGGCCAGGAATCGCTTCTCCTGCTCCTGCGACGGACGCGCGGCAGAGAGCAGTACGGCCTCTAAATGCTCCGTGCGCTCAGCCATTGTCCTTGCGCTCCTCCGCCGTGTCCAGGAACTTGTCGTAAGCGTCCGACGTGCTGGAGAGCACCAGCTTTTCCGCCGCGGCGCTCATCAGCTCGGAAATTTCGCCCTTGGCCTGTTCCATCACGCGCTCATGCTCGCGCGCGGCATCTTCCCGCGCCTTGCGCACGATCTCGCCCGCCTGCTGCTCGGCCTGCGCGCGGCGCTCGTCCACCGCGTGCTGCAAGGCTTCGTTCGCCTCGCGCTGGCGGCGTGCGATCTCCTCGTCGGCGCTCTTGAGCTGCGCTTCATAGCCGGCCTTCGTCTTCTCGGCCTCGGCAAGCACGGCCTTGGCGTCCTCGTCCATCTTCTCATAGTGCGCCTTGCGGCTGTCCATAAAGCTCTTCACAGGCTTGTAGAGCAGAAAATACATCGCGCCGAACAGGATGACAAAGTTCAGCGCATGCAGCAAAATTTGCTGCAAATTGATATTAAGCGGCATTCAAAGCCCCTCCTTTTTGGGAGTGTTCTTCATCAAAGGACGAAGATAATGAGGATCGCCACGATCAGGGCGTAAATGATGACCGTCTCGATAAACACAAGGCCCATCATCATCGTGGTTCTGATCTGACTTGTGGCTTCGGGCTGGCGGGCCATGGCCTCGCTCGACTTGCCGACGGCAATACCCATCGCCAGCGCGCCGCCAAGGCACGCAATGCCGATCATCACGCCCGAGCCCATCGCCTTGGCGGAGGTCACGTCGTTGTCGTTGCTGCCGGCCGTGACGTTCACGGTCTCGGTCACGTTGCTGTCATTGTCGCTCTCGTTTGCGGCGAGGGCGGGGATGGTGCAGATCATCAGCGCGCACAGCAGCATCATCAGCGCTGCAAATTTCTTCATCGTTTTCATGGCAAATTTACCTCTTTCTTCAGGCAGCCGTTTCGCTGCGGGATTTTTTTACCTTCTTGGCCTTGGGCTTCTTCTCGTGCTTTTCGGTCGATTCGCCGTAGAACGTCGACACCAGCATCGTTAAAACATACGCCTGGATCAGCGCGTGCAGCAGCGTGAACATCACGCCCACGATGACCGGCAGCACATAGGAAAGCGCCGCGTAGTAATACACAAGCTCCGTCACGAGCGCGCCGGAAAGCAGCGCGCCGAAGAGTCGAAAGCTCATCGAGATCGGCAGCGAGAAATCCTTGAGCGCGTGCAGAAATCCCCTCACGCCCGCGGCGATCAGTCCGCCGAAGAGGATCACGCCGTAGCTCATCACGCCCAGCGCGATCGCCCCGTTGATATCGGACAGCGGCGCGGGCAGGCTGACGGCGTGGCCTGATGTGGTCACCACCTGAATGCCGAGCAGCTCAAAGAGCGTGCTGACAAAGATGTAAACACCGGCGGTGAAGATGTACGCCCGCAGGAATTTATTGCGGTGCGGGCTGCTGCCCTCGGCCAGGCCGTCGAACATGCCGACGATCTGCTCTAAAACGAGCTGGAACCTGCCGGGCACATATTTGAATTTTGGGATCACAAAAAGCCGGCACACAAGGGCGAATACTATTAAAATACCCGTCACGATGTAGGCGGAGATGAGCCCTGGGTTCACCTCGATCAGGCCAAACAGGCTCACCTTGTTCTGCTCGTGCAGCACCGCGTCACGCATGACCTCCTGGATCGGTTCGCTCTCGCCGCCTGACGGCGTGAGCAAACATCCGGCCAGCAGCGCCAGCACGATCACGGCGAACACGATCAGCTCGCGCGTTCGCTTTTTCTTATCCACGCGCCCTACCCCCTTTTGTTTCTATCATCCAATTTCTGCTTGGGATGCAGCACTTATTTATACCACCTGCACGCAGGAAATGCAAGTCTTCCTTCATGATCAACCGCCGCTTTACAGCATCTTTTCGTCTTCTTAACAGAGCCCTGACCCCTCCCCTTTTTCTTCAATAAATAGAGCAGCGGAAGGAGACAGTGCTGCCCCCTTCCGCCGCTCTATTCCACTTTTCTCGTTATCGTCACAATACGAAGATGATCAGGATGGCCACGATCAGCGCATAGATGATGACCGTCTCGATAAAGACAAGACCCATCATCATCGAGGTGCGGATCTGCCCCGCCGCCTCGGGCTGTTCGGCCATGTTGTTCGCCGCCTTCGCGACCGAATGCGCCATGCCCAGCGCGCCGCCAAAGCACGCCACGCCGATGAGCGCCGCCACCGCCCAGATCTTGCGCAGCTTGACGGTATTTCCGTTCCCTCCCGCTTCGGCAGACTCTTCCACCTCACTCAGCGTTTCCGGGGTCTCCACGTTTCGCTCCCCGCCTGCGGCGGCCAGCGCTGGAATCGTCAGCGCGCACAGCAGCGCCAGCACGGCAAACAGCGACCAAATTCGTTTCATCATTCGACTCCTTAACGCAAAAACGCGCTTTCTTTGCAAAATCTTTATAAAGACTATATACCTTCTTTATGCCGATGGCAAGTCTTTTTTGTAGAAAGCAAAAAAGGACTGTTTTCCCTTATTTTTTCGTTTTTTCTTCCTTTCGGGAGTAGCATTTTCCGCACGTTTCTGCTATCGTGTAGAAAAACAAATCGCATAGAAAGGAAAATGCACATGTTCTGGGATCGGGTCGCAGGCGTCTATGACCTTTTTGCAGACATATTCAACAAGAAAACCCACAAGGCGCTCATTGCCGCCGTCAGTTCCCGCATCACGCCATACGACGCGGTGCTCGAATGCGCCTGCGGCACGGGCCTTCTCACCGGCGCCATCGCCGAGCGCTGCCGGACGCTTCTCGCGACGGACTTTTCCGCCAACATGCTCAAGCGGGCGAAGAAGAAATACGGCGCGCTGCCGAACGTCACGTTCCGTCAGGCCGACATCCTGCACTTGGATGAACCGGACGGGCAGTTCGACGTGGTCATCGCCGCGAATGTCATCCACCTGCTCGACGAGCCGTACAAGGCCCTTGCCGAGCTCGACCGCGTCTGCCGCAGCGGCGGCACGATCATCGTCCCGACCTATATGAACCGCAGCGAGCAGGGCAAGACGAGCGGCTTTGCCTCGACTGTCGGCAAGGCGGGCGCGGACTTCAAGCGTCAGTTCACGTTCGACACCTATAAGCAGTTCATCGCCGCGGCGGGCTACGACGATGTCGACTACGCCTACTGTCCCGGCCGCGTGCCCTGCGCCGTCGCCGTGATCCACAAGCCGTAAAAAGCAAGAAAAAAGGCTCCGCAGAGTATTCTGCGGATCCTTTTTTACATTTTGTATTCATTTTCTCTTCTGCCGGCGGATGTCTTCGCCGAAAAAGAGCAGCATTTGATACTCTCCCTGCAATCTTGACAGCACCGGCGCGCCGTAGCGCCGCCCGAGCTCGTCGGGGCTCAGGTTCGTGGAGATGACGGTCTTCTTCCCCGTGATGAGGCGCGTGTTGACGATCTGATACATCGCGCTGTGGACAAAGCTCGTCATCAGCTCGGTGCCGAGATCATCGAGGATCAGCAGGTCACAGCCGAGCGCGCGGCTCACGGCGGTGTCGGCGTTCTCGCCGTCGTCGCGGCCGAACTTCTGCGCCTCGAAGCGGGCGAAGATGTGCCCCGCCGTGTCGTAGACCACGCTGTGGCCGCTCGCGCTCACGACGCGCGCGATGGACGCGGAGAGGAACGTTTTCCCCAGTCCCGTGCCGCCGGTCAGCAGCAGGTTGCCGCTCTTGGGCGAAAACTCGTGCGCGTAGTCCTGGCAGATGTCGTACACGCGCTCCATGTTCGTGCGCGGCGACACGCCGAGGTCGCTGTCCGGCACGGACGAATAGTAGTCGAAGTTGAAATTTTCAAAGCACTGCGAGCCGAGGTCCAAAAGGCCCGAGAGCTCCTTGTTCTGCTCCTTGGCGTAATAGCCGCGCAGACACGAGCAGACCTCGCTTCCGAGAAAGCCCGTGTCGTTGCAGCGCGAGCACTTGGGCTTTTCCTCGAGATAGTCGCCCGGCAGTCCCAGGCGCGTCAGGAGAAGGCGCTTTTCCTGCTGCAAGTTGAGGTTTTCCTCCCGCAGCGCCTCGATCGCCGGGCGCGGGTCCGTCCCGCGGCGCAGGCCGGAGGCGATGATCTTCGCCATCGTGTGCGACAGCTCGCGGTCGATCTCCTCAATGCGCGGGCACTTGGTATAGACCGCGCGCTCGCGCGCGCGGAAATTCTCCGCGCGGCGCTGCTTGTCCTCGTCGAAGCGCGCCAGCGCTTGGCGCATCAGCCGCCCATCGTAAGACATCCTTCTCCCCCGCTTTCGTTACTGATTCAAATATTCCTTCATCCAGGCGTTGCCGCCGGTGGTGTTCTTTTTCGGCTTGCTCTGCTCCCTGGCGTTCTCGGCCCTGACCTCGGCGAGCGTGTGCAGGCCCTTTTCGTGCCAGCGCTTCAAAATGCCGTTGCAGTACGGCCAGCGGAACTCATGGCAGTGCAGGATCGTCCGGTCGTAAGCCTCGGACACCGTATCGGCGGGAAATCCCATCTCCGCCCACGCGGAGAGATACTTCTCCTCGCTCGGCGCGCTTGCGCGGCCCTGCATTTGCAGCGCCGCCATGTACTCGGGGTACCTGCCGCGCAGGGCTTGCTCGCGCTTCATGTACTCGCTGGCCTTTTCGATGGAAAAGAGCTCCTTGCGCGCCCAGACGTAGCCCTCTTTTTCAATCTCGCGCATGTTGGGCAGCCGCCCCTCGCCAAACTGCTGCTCCTTTTTCGCGATGCAGTAGTTGACGAGCGTGTAAACGACGTCCGCGGGCAAGCCGAGGTTTTCGTACAGCCCTAACAACTTCTTGACCGACGGGGTCGAGAGCGGGCCGAGCTTGTGCTCCACCTCGCGCAGAAGGCAGGCGAAGCGCCCGTCGCCCTCCAGCTTTCGCGCGATGTCCTCGCGCGTGTACTCGGGCGGCTCGCTGAGCTGCTGGGGCGGCGGAAGGGGCGCTTCCTCCTTCTTCTCCGGCGCGCCGACGAGCTTCATCTCGTAGAGCGCCTGCTCCGCCGCGCGAAGCCTCGTTTCGTCCCACTTGAGCTCGCGCGCGAGCTTGCCGGAATCCGCCGCGCCGCGCGCATGCAGGATGGCGAGGTACAGCAGCGCCGCGTCGCCGCTGCCACCCGCGATCAATCGCTTGACCGTCGCCGACGAGAGCGTGATGTTCTCCTCGGTACTCAAATGCAGCACATAGCCTGCCATGTTCCCCGCCCCCTTTCGCGCATTTTCGATTCCATTATTCTACATGAAATTTTCCCGTTCGTAAACATGAAATTTTTTGCTTCCCCCTTTTCACATTTTCACTCCCGTGTTATACTGTTAGAGATTATATGGGTGGAATTTGCCCTTTTTTGTGCAACGCCGAAGAAGAAAGGAGCACACAAATCATGGAAAACCGCATCACGATCTCCATCTGCGACGAGGAATACACCTTTGTCGCCGAGGAAGCCCCCTCCTATATGCAGAAGGTCGGCTCCTACGTCAACGACAAAATGAGCGAGCTGCTCGACGCTGCCAAGGTCGGCCGCACGGACGCCGCCGTGCTGACCGCCGTGAACATCACCGACGAGCTCTTCAAAGAGCGCGAGGCCGGCGACGCGCTGCGCCGTCAGGTCAAGCAGTACCTCGACGAGGCTTCTCAGGCCAAGAATGAGGTCAGCGAGCTCAAGCGTGAGATCTTCAAGCTCCAGCAGCAGAAAAAGTAAGCCTTGACGACAGAGCTGTTAGCGCCCGCGGGCGGGCAGGAGGCGCTTGTTGCCGCCGTGCAGAGCGGCGCAGACGCCGTGTATATGGGCTTTGGCGCGTTCAACGCGCGCCGCAGCGCGAGGAACTTCTCTGACGAGGAATTCCGCGCGGCGGTCTCTTATTGCCATTTGCGGGGTGTGAAGGTCTATCTGACGCTCAATACGCTCGTCACCGACCGCGAGCTCCCCGCGCTTGCCGCGGAGGCGCGCACCGCGTCGGAGTGCGGCGTGGACGCGATCCTGGTGCAGGATTGGGGCGTTCTGGCGACGCTGCAAAAAATCATTCCCGACGTGCCGCTGCACGCCTCGACGCAGATGAGCCTGCACACGCTTTCGGGCGTCAAAGAATCGGCTCGTCTCGGCATGACGCGCGCGGTGCTCGCGCGCGAGCTTTCGCGCGGGGAGATCAGCGAAATCTGCGCGAATAGCCCCATCGAGATCGAAACGTTCGTCCACGGCGCGCTGTGCATGTGTTACAGCGGCCAGTGTGAGATGTCCGCCGTCATCGGGCGGCGCAGCGGCAACCGTGGCGCCTGCGCCCAGCCCTGCCGTCTGCCCTACGGCTTTTCCGGCAAGGCAAACGCCCATCCGCTGAGCTTGAAGGACGCGAACCTCGCGCCCTTCGTGCCGGAGATGATGGACATGGGCGTCGCGTGCCTCAAGATCGAGGGGCGCATGAAGCGCCCGGAGTACGTCGCCGCCGTGACGGAGATCTACGCGCGGCTCCTGCGCGAGCATCGCACGCCGACGAAGGACGAGCAGAAAAAGCTCGCCCTCGCTTTCTCGCGCGACGGCTTTACCGAGGGATACTATCGCGGCGTGCGCGGACGTGAAATGTTCGGCACGCGGCCCGAAAACGCAAGATGGCCCGAAGACTGGTTCAGCGAGATTCGCGCGCGCTATGAAAAGGAAAATCTGCGGCTCGTGCCGCTCACATTGGAATGCACCATCCGCGCGGGTCAGCCGATGACCCTGACGGCGGAAGATGCAGACGGCCACCGCGTGACCGTCACCGGCGCAGTGCCCGAGGCGGCGCGAAACCGCGCGCTCACCGCGGAAGAGGTCGAAACGCGCCTCAAGAAAACCGGCGGCACGGCGTTTTCGGCGGCGCAGTGCGCCGTCGCACTCGACGGTGGCCTCGCCGTCAGCGCGGGCGCGCTCAACGCCCTGCGCCGCGAAGCGCTCGCGCTAATGGAAGCGCAGCGCACCGCTGTGCCGAAACGTCGCATATTCGACTTTGTTCCGCCAACAATCGTCAAAAACAGCGCGGACAAGCCGCTTTTGACCGTCTCCCTCCACAGGGCCGAGCAGCTGAGTGAGGAACTGATTGCGCTCGCTCCCGCGCGGGTATATGTGCCTGTCGAGCTGCTGCCCCAGCTCGACCTTTCGCCGTATCTCGGTAAGTCGGAATTTTTCGCTGTCCTGCCGCGCATCTACCGCACGCAGGACGAGCCTATTTTGCGCGCGCTGCTCGAGGACGCCGCCAAAAAAGGCGTCACGGGCGTGTCGCTCGCCAACCTCGGCCATCTCTCGCTCGTGCGCGGACTCGATATCACGCTCCACGGCGACTGGGCACTGAACGTCTACAACTCCGCCGCGCTCGCTTTCTGGAAAGAACAGGGACTTTCGAGCGCGTGCGTCTCGTTCGAGCTGCGCGACGCACAGCTGCGCGATCTCAGCAAGTGCCTGCCCTGCGAGGCCATCGTCTACGGCAGGCTCCCGCTCATGGTCACGGAGAACTGCCTGAATGCAAACGAGTCCGGCTGTCGATACTTTAAGGAACGCCCTGCGTCCGTCCCGGCAGACGGCGCGTGTGCAAGCGCGCCGGAGATGACCGACCGGCGCGGCGAGCACTTCCCCGTGCTGCGCGCGTGGGGCTGCCGCAGCGAGATCGAGAACGGAAAGATTCTTTATCTCGTGGACAAATCGCAGGACTGGCAGTCGCTCGGACTGCGCTTTGCGCAGCTCCGTTTCACGACCGAGAGCGCCTCTGAATGCGTCCGCGTGCTGCGCGCCTATCAGGGCGAGACGGTCGAAGCGCCGGAGAATATCACCCGTGGTCTCTTCTATCGCGGCGCAGAATGAATTCCAAATTGTAATTTTTTATCTTGATTATACTTTTTATTATCAAATAGTGAGGCAATATCATGGCAATCGTTTTGGCATCTCAATCCCCGCGCCGTCAGGAGCTGCTCGCCCGCATCGGCGTGGAGGACTTTAAGACCCTCTCGCTCGACATTGACGAGAGCTATCCGGAAGGTCTTTCTCCCGAGGACACGGTGCGCTATATTGCAAAGAAGAAGTGTGACGCTGCCGCCGCGCTCTGCTCTCCCGACGATCTCATCATCACGGCGGACACGATGGTCTTTTTGGGCAATGACCGCCTCGGCAAGCCGCACGATGAGGACGATGCGCTGCGCATGCTGCGCGAGCTTGCCGGCCGCGGCCACACGGTCTGCACCGGCGTGAGCGTCCGCCGCGGCGCGCAGGAAGAGCGCTTCGCCGTGTCCACGCGCGTCTTCTTCCGTCCGGCGACGGACGACGAGATCCGCGCCTACATCAAGACCGGCGAGCCGATGGACAAAGCCGGTGCCTACGGCGTGCAGAGCCGCGGCGCGCTCTTCGTCGAGCGCATCGACGGCGACTTTTTCAACGTCATGGGACTTCCCGTCGAGCAGCTTGGCTTAGTGCTCGCGCACTTTGGCGTCAAGCTCCTCTAACCTCTCCCCTGCCCTACGATGAAAGGAGGGTAAGCCTTGAAAGAATTTTTCCGTCAGCACGGGCTGCGCATTCTGGCCGTCGCCGCGGCGGTCGCCGTGGCACTGAGCCTTTTGACCTACTTTTCCTCCACGTCCTCGGTGCTCGAAAACATCGCGGGCGTGCTGACGTACCCGTTCCGCGCCGCCGCCACCGCCGTGAGCGACTGGGCGGCCGACAAGCGCCAGTATTACGAGGACACGACCACACTCAAGGAGGAAAATGCGGCGCTCAAAAAAGAGATCGCGGACCTTCGCGCCCAGCAGCGTCAGGCGCAGGCCGACAGCGAGGAAAATAAGCTCCTGCGCGAGCTTTTGAAGCTCCAGCAGCAGCGACGCGACTTCACATTCGTCTCCACCGCCGTCCTCGCCCACAGCGAGAGCAGCTGGACGTCGTCGCTGTCTCTCAACCACGGCACCGATCAGGACATCGCCGTGGGCGACTGCGTCGTCAGCGCCGAGGGCTATCTCGTCGGCGTCATTTCCGAGGTCGGCCTCAACCGGTCGACGGTGCTGACCGTCATCGACACGGACACTGAGCTCGGCGCGCGCATCTTCCGCACCGGAGAGGTCGCCGTGGCGGAGGGCGACTTCTCCCTGATGGGTCAGGGCAAATTAAAGCTCTCGTACCTCACGTCGGACGACGAGGTGCTCATCGGCGACCAGATCGTCACGTCGGGCCTTGGCGGGTACTACCCGAGCGGCCTTGTCATCGGCTCGGTCGAATCGCTCCAGACCGGCGACGACGGCCTCGCCCGCTACGCGGTCCTTGCCCCCATGATGGACTTTGCCGCCCTGACCGAGGTGTTTGTCATCACGGACTACGACATTGTCGACTGAGGGAGGCGCGCATGAATTTCACCCAAACCACCGCGCTTAAGTGGACATTCTACGCGCTTGCCGCGGCGGCGCTGCTCTTTCTGCGGCGGCTGCTTCTCGGGTCGATGACGTTTTTCGGCGTCATCCCCTTTCTGCCGCCCGTCATTTTGGCGGTCATGGCATCGTTCGAGCTGCCGCGCTCAGCCGTCATCGCGGGCATCGTCTTCGGCGCGCTGTGCGACCTTGTGCTCCCCGCGCCGTTCGCGTGCCTCTATACCATTGCATTCACGCTTGCGGCGCTGCTTATTTCCACCGTTGTCAGCAATTTATTGCAGCAGGGCTTTGCCCGTGCGTTGCTCTCGACCGTGCTGGCGTTTCTGCTTGTCGATCTTTTGCAGGCATTCGCGCTGCTGCCGCGCAGCGGCTCGGCCGCCATTTTGCCGATGCTGCACCTGTTCGCGCGCGAAACGGCGCTCTCGTGTCTGCTGCTCGTGCCGGTGTATCCGGCGCTGCGCGCCGTGCGCCGCGCCTTCCCCGACTGATTTTCCCATTTTCCCCCAAGCCTCAAGGAAAGGAGGCCGCTATGGATCCCAAACGCTTTACCCGCCGCCTCGTTGCGCTCGGCGCGGCGATGTTTCTCTGCGCACTCGTGTTCGTCGTCACGCTGTTCGACGCGCAGATCGTCAACGGCGACGATTATCTCGCCCAGTCCATCCGCACGAATGCCAAGTCCGAGACTGTCAAGGCTTCACGCGGCGTCATCACCGACCGCAACGGCAAGGTGCTTGTGTCGAACCGTGCGGTCTACACGCTGAATTTTGATTCCTCGCTCGTCTCTTCCGACGAGCTCAACGACGCGCTGCTGCGCGTCATCGAACTGATGAATGCGCAGGGCGTTGAAATTAAGGACACGCTGCCGCTCTCCAAGACCTCGCCCTACGCCTACGACACCGCGAACGGCAGCGCGAAAATGCTCGTCAAATACCTCGTCTCGCTCAAGTGGATCAATGAAAAGAACGTCGGCGATGACGGTCTCCCCACCACTCTGACGGGCTCTGCGCTGTATCTGAAGCTGCGCAGCGAGTACGGGATCGACGAAACCCTGCCCACCGGCACGGTGCGCACGCTCATCGGGCTGCGCTACTCCCTCGCCTCCGCCAAGATGAACGGCTCCACGACCTTCGAATTTGCGAGCGATGTGGATGTTTCGCTCATTTCCCTCATCAAGGACGGCAACTATGCCGGCGTGCAGGTGGATACCTCGTCCGTGCGCGTCTATGAGACCGACTACGCCGCCCACGTCCTCGGCTACACCGGCAGCATTCAGGACTGGGACGATTATAAGGATAAGGACGGCTACACGCTCGCGAGCACCGTCGGCATCTCCGGCGTGGAAAATGCGTTTGAAGACTATCTCCACGGCAGCGACGGCAAGCGCCTTGTCACGCTCAACGAATCCGGCAAGATCACCGGCGAGCTCTACTCCGTCGAGCCGAAGCCCGGCTCCACCGTGGCGCTGACGATCGACATCGCCTTTCAGGTACAGGTGGAGGAGGCGCTCAAAAATACCGTCTCTTCCATGACAAAATCCGACGGCATCGACCGCGGCGCGGCCGTGGCCGTCGTGCAGGTCGGCACGGGCGACGTGCTGGCGCTTGCGTCCTATCCGACCTATTCCCTCTCGACGTTCCGTCAGGACCTCGCAGAGCTCTCCACCGATCCCCTGCAGCCGATGTGGAACCGCGCCACGCAGGGCAAATACGCCCCCGGCTCGACCTTGAAGCCGCTGACGGCCATCGCCGCGCTCGAATCCGGCGCGACGACCGTGCGCGAGCGTATCTACGACTCCGGCAAGTGGACGTACCCCGGCTACTCCGCGAGCTACACCTACTGCTGGAAGCGCAGCGGTCACGGCTCGCTCAACGTCCGCGGCGCGATCATGAATTCCTGCAACTATTTCTTCGCCGAAATGGGCTACCGCATGGGCATGGACACGCTGCGCGAGTATTACGCCAAATTCGGTCTCGGCTCCCCAACCGGCATTGAGATCGGCGACACCGCGGGCCGCCTCCCCTCGCAGAACGAGGGCGAGAACCTTGCCCCGTGGGCGGCGTTCGGTCAGGCGAACCAGGAATACTCCCCCCTCCAGCTCGCAAATTACATCGCGACGCTCTGCGGCGGGGGTGACCGCTACGCCACGCACCTTTTGAAAAACGTCCGCTCCAGCGGCTCCGGTGCGCTCGAATACGTTTACGACGCCGAGCCGGTCGAAACGATCGCCATGGGCAGCGAAAATCTCTCCGCCGTTCTCGCCGGTATGCATGACCTCGCGACTGACGGCGCGGTGTCGCAGTATTTCAAGGACTGTATCGTCGACGCCGCGGCCAAGACCGGTACGATCCAGACTGGCGACACGAAGAACAACAACGGTGCGTTCGTCTGCTTCGCCCCCTACGACGATCCGCAGATCGCCGTCGCCATCGTCATCGAAAAGGGCGGCTCCGGCGCAGCGTTGGCCTCCACCGCCGTACAGGTGCTCAACGCTTACTTCTCCAACACGTCCGCGTCCTCCGCGATCACGGGCGAAAATACACTGCTGGGTTAAGCGCGCCGTTTCGGCGCGCTTTTGCCTGTTTCAGCCGCTTTATTTGGCAGAAAGGAATGTGTTATGTCAACTAAATGGTTTGATCCGCGCGATCTTCTCTTTAAATCTCCCTTTGGCGCGGTGCCCTGCGGCGCCGATGTCTCGTTCTGCTTTCGCCCCGAGCGCGGCGCGGCGGTCACGCGCTGTGAGCTGCTTGCTCACGGCGAGTTTTCCGATCAATGGACGACGGTGGAGCTTACTCCCGCGCAGGAGGACGGCCACGTCGTCTATCGCGGCATCTTCACCGCGCCGGATGACGTGGAGCTCGTCTGGTACCACTTCCGCCTCTCGTGGGCGGACGGCGGCACGAGCTGCTACGGCAAAAACGGCCTCTGCGCGTGGGACGCGGTCGAGCCCTGGCAGCTCACGGTCTACGACGACACACACAAGACGCCCGCATGGTTCGGCCGCGGCGTGACGTATCAGATCTTCCCCGACCGCTTCCGCCGCGCTAAATCTCGTGATGTTGCAGGCCTTGTCGGCCCGCGCACGCTGCACGAAAATTGGGACGAGCTTCCCGAATACCGCCCGAACGCCGAGGGCGAGATCACGTGCAGCGACTTTTTCGGCGGTGACTTGCAGGGGATCACGGAAAAGCTCGACTACCTCGCCTCTCTCGGTGTGACGACACTCTACCTCTGCCCCATCTTCGAAGCGTCCACCAACCACCGCTACGACACGGCCTGCTATGAGCGCATCGACCCGCTGCTCGGCGATGAAGCGGACTTCCGCACGCTCTGCGCGGAGGCGAAAAAGCACGGCATCCACGTGATGCTCGACGGTGTCTTCAACCACACGGGGCGAAAGAGCGTCTATTTCAACGCCGACGGCTTTTACGACGACCTCGGCGCGGCGCAGGGCGAGCAGTCGCCCTATTACCGCTGGTACAACTTCCACCCATTCCCCGACGAGTACGACGCCTGGTGGGGCATCAAGAACCTGCCCGCAGTCAACGAGCTGGAAAAGAGCTATGTTGACTACATTATTGAGGGCAACAACTCCATTATCAAGCACTGGCTGCGCGCGGGCGCATCCGGCTGGCGGCTCGACGTCGCCGACGAGCTCCCCGACGAGTTCATTGCCAAAATTCGCGCGGCGATGAACGAGGAGAACCCCGACACTTATCTTCTCGGCGAGGTCTGGGAGGACGGCACGACGAAGATCGCCTACTCCCAGCGCCGCAAGTACCTTTTGGGCCGCGAGACGAACGGCCTGATGAACTACCCGTTCCGCACGGCGCTGATGGCCTATTTGCTCGGCGGCGGCGCGGAATACTTCCGCGACAGTATGGAGGAGCTGCGCGAAAACTATCCTGCGCCCGCGTTCTACGGCGCGATGAATTTTCTCTCGACCCACGACACGCCAAGGCTTTTGACGATCTTAGGCCTCACCTCCCCCGCGCCGCAGACGCGCGACGAGCGCGCGGTCTATCAGCTCAGCGATTCCGACCTTGCGCGCGGCATGTCGCTTCTCAAGCTCGCGGCTCTGATCCTCTACACCTTCCCCGGCTCCCCGATGCTCTACTACGGCGACGAAGCCGGCATGCAGGGCTTTGAAGACCCGTTCAACCGCGGAACCTACCCGTGGGGACACGAGAATGCCGAATTGGTGCAATACTTCCAGCAGCTCGGCGCGCTGCGCAAATCGCATGAGGCGCTGCAAAGCGGCACGATCGTCTACCATGCCGCGCAGGGCCGCGCGCTGGCGTTCTCGCGCCGCACGGAGCACGACCACTGCCTCACGGCAGTCAATGCGGGCGACGAGCCCGTCACGCTCACCCTTCCGTGGGACGGCACGCTCGCCGAGGACGCCCTGTCCCATCAGGAGTTCTTCTGCGGCAACGGCCTGCTTCGCCTGACGCTCGAACCCTACGGTACGATGCTGCTGACCCAGCCGCAGGAGTGATTTGTTTCACGTGAAACACTGATTTTAGGTCATGGTAAAGGTCAGCGCCTTTACCATGACCTTTTTCTGTCCTCAGCACTGCCCCAGCGGTGATACCCCATCACCGGCCCAAACAGGGGCAAATCGGGACGTAAAGGCCTGCGCCTTGTCATGTTTCACGTGAAACAAATTTGCAAAATTTGAGCTTCCCTGTTGAAATTGAGCTGTTTTGTGCTATACTGAACAAGAATGAAAATGGATCAATGCTTCTTATGACTAAGGTGGGTGTTTTTTTGGCTAAAATCGTTGCAATCGTCAATCAAAAGGGCGGCGTCGGCAAAACGACGACCTGCGTCAACCTGACCTCCTCCCTCAAGGAGAAAGGCAATCGCGTCCTGCTGTGTGACTTCGACCCGCAGGCCAACTCCACCTCCGGCATGGGTGTGGACAAGGCCGCCTCACGCGGCGTTTACGACGTGCTCATCAACGGCGCAGACGTCACGGCCAGCGTGGCGCACACGCGCTACGGCGATGTGCTCCCCTCCTCGAAAGCCTTGGCGGGCGCGGGTATTGAGATGATCGACCGCGAAAACCGCGAATTCCTGCTCAAGCAGGCGCTCGACGTTCTCTCGCCCAATTACGACTTTATCCTCATCGACTGCCCGCCGTCGCTCGAACTCTTAACGGTCAACGCTCTCTGCGCGGCAAATTCCCTGATCGTTCCCGTGCAGGGCGAATATTTCGCGCTCGAGGGCCTGTCCGACCTGATGCACACGGTCCGCATGGTGCGCCGCAGCCTGAATCCAGGCCTGGAACTCGAAGGCGTGCTGCTCACGATGTTCGACGGACGCACAAATCTCGCCCTTCAGGTCGCCGAAGAGGTCAAGCGCTACTTCCCCGGCAAGGTGTATTCGACCGTCATCCCGCGAAACGTGCGCCTTTCCGAAGCGCCGAGCCACGGCAAGCCGATCAACTACTACGACCGCACCTCCCGCGGCGCGGAGGCTTACAGCGACCTCGCCAACGAGTTTTTGAAGCAGAACCGCTGATACATTAAATATAAGGGCGCATTCCGCCCGCTTCATCCCACAGAAAGGAGAAGTTTCCATGGCAAATGCAAACCGCGGGCTCGGCAAGGGGCTCGGCGCGCTGCTGGGCGACGCCGCCCTGCGCACCGACACGTCTGACAACCTCTACCTCCCCATCTCGCAGATCGAACCCTACGCCAATCAGCCGCGCCGCCACTTCGATGAAGAGGCTCTGCAGGATCTGGCCGATTCCATCCGCGAGCACGGCATTATCCAGCCGTTGACGGTCCGCCGCCTTTCTTCCGGCTACTATCAGATCATCGCGGGCGAGCGCCGCTGGCGCGCCGCGCGCATCGCCGGTCTTGCCGAAGTGCCCGCCATCGTCATCGAGGCGGACGACCGCAAAATGACCGAGCTCTCGCTCATCGAAAACCTCCAGCGCGAAGACCTTGACCCCATTGAAGAAGCCGAGGGCTACAAAACGCTGATGGACAACTACCATCTCACGCAGGAGGAGGCCGCCGAGCGTGTCGGCAAGTCCCGCTCCGCCGTGGCAAACAGCCTGAGATTGTTAGGGCTTTGCCCCGAAGTGCGGCAAATGCTGCAAAACGGCGACCTCTCCGGCGGTCATGCCCGCGCGCTGCTGCCGCTCAAGGCCGACTTGCAGCTCGACGCGGCAAACCTGATTGTCAAGCAGGGCCTCAGTGTCCGCCAGACCGAGGCGCTCGCCAAGCGCCTTGCTAACCCCAAGGAAGAGCGCAAGCCTACAAACGACGAGCTTATCGCCGAGAGCTACGGCCGTCTGGCCGCGCAGGAGCTCAGCGATAAGATTGGCCGCACCTGCCGCATCGTGTCCGGCAAGAAAAAAGGCCGCATTGAGCTCGACTATTACGGCATCGACGACTTAAACGACCTGCTCGAAGCGCTCGCCGCCATCAAACGCAGAAAGAACGGAGGCGAATAACCATGTCCGATTTGATTCACGAGGGTCCCAAGGACCCGAACAAGCCGCCCGTGCCCGGTGAAGAAAAGCCCACCACCGAGCGCGAGCGCATGAAAAAGGTATATACTTACGTTGCGATCCTCTTCACCGTGGCATTTTTGCTGATTTTGTGGACATTTTTCATGAATCAGCGCAGCATCAACGAGATCAAGGACGGCAACACCGCCCTGCAAAGCACCTTACAGCAGAACGACTCACTGGAAGCGCACATTGCCGAACTTGAAGAGCAACTCGCCAACAGCGAGGAGGACAAAAAAGCGCTTGACGAGACTGTCGGCCTTCAGTCCAACCAGCTGCGCGCGCTCGACTGGCTGCTTGAGATCGAAAACGCCTACAACACCGGCGATCTCGACGCCGCGAAAGACAACATCCGCTCGTTCGAGGAGACCGGCACGGTGGAATTCCTGCCCAAGGAGCCGCTGCGTACCGGTATCACCGGCGACGACGCCCCCTCCCCCGCCGCGCGCTACCAGTCCATTGTGGACAAGCTGTTTCCGGACGGCGTAAAATAAGGAGTCAAATGGTCATTTACTTTACAACGATAACGAGGTAAATCATTATGCTGGATATGAAATTCCTGCGGGAAAATCCCGATCTGGTCAAGGAAAACATCAAGAAGAAGTTCCAGGACGAAAAGCTCCCCCTCGTCGACGAGGTCATCGAGCTCGACGCCAAAAACCGCGCCGCCATCACCGAGGCGAGCGAGCTGCGCGCCAGCCGCAACGCCCTCTCGAAGCAGATCGGCATGCTGATGGGTCAAGCGAAGAAGGACCCGAGCAAGCTCGAAGAAGCCGAAAAGATCAAGGCAACCGTCAAGCAGAACGCCGACCGCCTGGCCGAGCTTGAAAAGCTCGAAGAGGAGTATGAGCAGAAGATTCACAAGATCATGCTGCTGATCCCGAATATCATCGACCCGAGCGTCCCCATCGGCCCGGACGACAGCTGCAATGTCGAGGTCGAGCGTTTCGGCGAGCCGAAGGTCCCCGATTTTGAAATTCCCTACCACACACAGATCATGGAGAGCTTTGACGGCGTCGACATGGACGCCGCGGGCCGCGTCTCCGGCGCGGGCTTCTACTACCTGCTCGGCGACATCGCGCGCCTGCACGAGGGCGTGCTCGCTTACGCGCGCGACTTTATGATCGACAAGGGCTTCACGTTCTGCATCCCGCCGTTTATGATCCACGGCAACGTGGTCGAGGGCGTCATGAGCCAGAACGACATGGACGCCATGATGTACAAGATCGAGGGCGAGGACCTCTACCTCATCGGCACGAGCGAGCACTCGATGGTCGGCCGCTTCATCGGCGAAATTCTGCCAGAGAGCAGCCTTCCTCAGACGCTCACGTCCTACTCCCCCTGCTTCCGCAAGGAGAAGGGCTCGCACGGCATTGAGGAGCGCGGCGTTTACCGCATCCACCAGTTCGAAAAGCAGGAGATGATCGTCGTCTGCAAGCCCGAGGACAGCATGGACTGGTACAATAGAATGTGGAAGTGGAGCGTCGAGCTGTTCCGCTCGATGGACATCCCCGTCCGTCAGCTTGAATGCTGCTCCGGCGACCTCGCCGACCTGAAGGTCAAGAGCTGCGACATCGAGGCCTGGTCCCCGCGCCAGAAGAAGTATTTCGAGGTCTGCTCCTGCTCGAACCTCGGTGACGCGCAGGCACGCCGCCTGAAAATTCGCGTCAAGGGCGAGGACGGCAAGATGTACCTGCCGCACACGCTGAACAACACCGTCGTCGCACCCCCGCGCATGCTGATTGCATTCCTTGAGAACAATCTGCAGGCCGACGGCAGCGTGCTGATCCCCAAGGTCCTCCAGCCCTACATGGGCGGCAAGGCCGTTCTCATTCCCAAAAAGTAAATCCAATCCGCAATATTATTCCGTTTTTATACGATAAGTTTTCATTTTTTGCACATTTTCAGCAAAGAGGTACTTCCCATGAAGAAGTTTTTTGAAGAGTTCAAGGCCTTTGCCATGCGCGGCAACGTCATCGATATGGCCGTCGGCGTTGTCATTGGCGGTGCGTTCGGCAAGATCACGACCTCGCTCGTGGGCGACATCATCATGCCGCTCATCTCCATGCTGACCGGCGGCGTCGACTTTTCCAGCTGGAAGTGGGTGCTCAAGGAAGCAGTCATGGAGGGCAAGGAGGTCATCGACCCCGAGATCGCCGTCAACTACGGCAGCCTGATCGCCGTCATCCTCGACTTCATCATCATCGCGTTCGCCGTGTTCTGCATGGTCAAGGCCATCAACAAGATGCACGACAAGCTCTCGAAGCCCGCCGAGCCGGAGAGCGAAAAGGCCCCCGAGCCGACGAAGGAAGAAGTTCTGCTCACCGAGATCCGCGACCTTCTGAAGGAGCAGAGCAAATGAGAGCGCTGCTCTCTCAGGGTCTTTCCGAGTTGGGGCTGGACGTGAGCCGCGCCGAGACGCTCGAGCGCTTCTCTTCCCTGCTGCTGGAAAAGAATCAGGTGATGAACCTCACAGCCATCACCGAGCCCGACGCCGTCGCGCAGCTCCACCTGCTCGACAGCGCGGCGCTGCTGCCATTTGTCGATCTGACGGGTAAAACCGTCATCGACGTCGGCACCGGCGCAGGCTTTCCCGGGATGCCGCTGCGCATTCTGGAGGATGACTTCGACCTCACGCTGCTCGACTCGCTCGGCAAGCGCGTCAACTGGCTGCAAGAGGTCTGTGACGAGCTGCAATTAAAGCGCGTCGCCTGCGTCCACGCGCGAGCGGAGGAATTCGCCATGCAGCACCGCGAGCAGTTCGACATCGCCACCTCGCGCGCCGTCGCGCAGCTCTCGATCTTATCCGAGCTGTGCCTGCCGCTCATCAAGGTCGGCGGACAGTTCATCGCCATGAAGAGCGTCGACACCGAGGACGAGATCGCCGCGGCGAAAAGCGCCATCAAGACGCTCGGCGGCCACATCGTCAAGGTCGAGGACTACACCATCCCGACGAGCGACGTCGTCCACCGCCTTGTCATCGTCGAAAAGGTCTCCCCTACCCCGCGCGCCTATCCGCGCGCCTTCGCCAAGATCAAAAAAGCCCCGCTGTAACGCATCAAATTCACAAAAAGGAGGTACGAGCCTTGTCTCAGGTCATCGCCGTCGTGTCCGGCAAGGGCGGCACGGGAAAAACTTCATTCACGACGCTCACCGGCATGGCGCTCGCGCAGCTCGGCAAAAAAACGCTGCTGCTCGACTGCGACATCGGCCTGCGCAATCTCGACCTCTACCTCGGCGTATCGGACCGCGCGCTCATGGACTTCACCGACGTGATCGCCGGACGCACGACACTCGCTCAGGCCGTCGTGCGCCACCCGCTCTACCCGAACCTGTATCTGCTCACCGCGCCCGTGAGCTTCGGCGTGCGCCTGCCGAGCAAGCGCGAGATGCAGCGGCTTATCGACGAGATCCGCCGCCATTTCGACTTCTGCCTCATCGACGCCGCCGCCGGCATCGGCGAAGCCTTCGCGCTTGCCACCTGCTGCGCCGACCGCGCCGTGGTCGTCACCACGAACGACCCCTCGAGCCTGCGCGACGCGCAGCGCACCGTGATGGAGCTGCACCGCTTCCCGAGCGGGCAGCTGCACCTCGTCGTCAACCGCGTGCGACGCAAGCTCTTACAGTCCCTCCACACCACGATCGACGACGCCATCGACGCCGCGGGTCTTCCGCTGCTCGGCGTCATTCCGGAGGACGAGAATGTCCCTGCCGTTTTGGGGCGCGGACTTTCCCAGCGCCTCAAGTATCGCTCCGGCGCGCTCTGCGCCTGCGAAAACATCGCCCGCCGCCTGTGCGGCGAACGCGTGCGTCTGATGCGGCTGTAGCACCGGTTCACAAAGGCAAACACGCTTTTCCCGCAAACATCTTTTCAAAGCCTGCTTGCCCTTGTCAACCGATGAAAGTGCCGCTACAATAGAAAAATTCACATCAGAAAGGATTGTGACACTACATGAACATCGCTCTCATGGCACACGACAACAAAAAGGAACTGATGGTCCAGTTCTGCACGGCTTACGCCGGCATTCTGTCCCGTCACACTCTCTGCGCCACCAGCGTGACCGGTAAGATGGTCAGCGAAGCGAGCGGCCTTCCGATCCACCTGTTCATGGCGCGCATCCACGGCGGCGCCGAGCAGATCGGCGCGCGCATCTCCTACAACGAGATCGATATGGTCCTCTTCTTCTGCGACCCCGCCAACCCGCAGTATAACGACAGCCTGACCTATATCACCAAGCTCTGCGACCAGAACAACATCCCCTTTGCCACCAACCTCGCCACCGCTGAAATGCTCATCATGGGCCTTGCCCGCGGCGACCTCGACTGGCGCGATATCGTCAACCCGAAGACGAAGCCTTTCACCACCTGAGCGTAAAATCAGGCAAGCTTCAATACGATTAGTAATTTTCAATTTTTAATATACAAACAGGAGTGGATTTTACCATGATGCAATCCCGTACACACAACTGCGGCGAGCTTCGCGCGCAGCATGCCGGTGAGCACGTCAAGCTCGTCGGCTGGATGGAGAACGTCCGCGAAGTCGGCGGCAGCCTCGCCTTTGTGGTGCTGCGCGACTTCTACGGCACGACGCAGATCGTCGTCGAGACGAGCGAGCTGCTCGCCCAGATCAAGGGCTACAACAAAGAGAGCACCATTTCCGTCGAGGGCACCGTGCGCGAGCGCGCGAGCAAGAACCCCAATCAGCCCACCGGCGACATTGAGGTCGTGCCCGAGAAGATCGAGCTGCTCGGCCGCTGCCGCTACAACTCCCTGCCGTTCGAGATCAACCGCAGCCGCGAGGCGGACGAGACCCAGCGCCTCAAGTACCGCTATCTTGACCTGCGCAATCCCGCCGTCAAGAAGAACATCATCCTGCGCTGCAACGTCATCGCCGCGCTGCGCAAGGCCATGATGGAGCACGACTTCCTCGAGATCACCACCCCGATCCTGACGGCCTCCTCCCCCGAGGGCGCGCGTGACTACCTCGTCCCCGCCCGCAAGCACCCCGGCAAGTTCTACGCCCTGCCGCAGGCCCCGCAGCAGTTCAAGCAGCTGCTGATGACCTCCGGCTTTGACCGTTACTTCCAGATCGCGCCGTGCTTCCGTGATGAGGACGCACGCGGCGACCGCAGCCCCGGCGAGTTCTATCAGCTCGATATGGAGATGGCGTTCGCTTCTCAGGAAGACGTCTTCGCCGTCTGCGAGGATGTCCTGCCCCCGATCTTCGCGAAGTTCGGCACCTATGACATCGCCTCTCAGCCCCCGTTCCGCCGCATCAAGTACCTCGACGCGCTGGAAATTTACGGCTCCGACAAGCCGGACCTGCGCATCGACCTGACCGCGACGAACATCTCCTCCCTCTTCGAAGGAAGCAGCTTTGAGGTCCTTGCGGACAAGACCGTCAAGGCCGTCGCCATCTCCAACTGCTCGCTCACGCGCAAGCAGATCGACAAGCTCCTGACCGACTGCGAGGTGCAGGCAGGCGCGAAGGGCTACTGGTTCAAGGTCGACGAAAAGGGCGACCTCGTCGGCGGCATCGCGAAGTTTGTCGACAAGGAAGCGGCTTCCAAGCTCCTGCCGCTCGAGCCTAACACGCTCGTGCTCGTCGCGGGCGGCGAGCTGGCCACCAAGCTCGTCGGCGTGATGATCAAGACGTTCGGCCCCGCGTGCGAGGGTCACATGGACAAGGAGCGCTACGAGTTCTGCTGGATCGTCGACTTCCCGATGTATGAGATCGGCGACGAGAGCGGCGAGCTCGAATTCTGCCACAACCCGTTCTCCATGCCCGCCGGCGGCCTCGACGTGCTGCTCAAGGCCGAGCGCGGCGAGATCGACCCGCTCACCATCACCGCCGACCAGTACGACCTCGTCTGCAACGGCGTGGAGCTCTCTTCCGGCGCGGTCCGTAACCACGACCCTGAGATCATGATCAAGGCCTTCGAGCTCGTCCGCCTCGGCGAAGAGGACGTGAAGGCCAAGTTCCCCGCCATGTACAACGCCTTCTGCTACGGCGCGCCCCCGCACGCCGGTATCGCCCCGGGCGTCGACCGCATGGTCATGCTGCTCGCCGGTGAAGATTCCATCCGCGAGATCATTCCCTTCCCGATGAACAAGAACGCCCAGGATATCATGATGGGCGCGCCCAGCGAGGTGACGCAGAAGCAGCTTGACGAGCTGCATATTGCCGTCACGGCGCATGAGGAAGAATAATTCAGCTCTCACTGCGTGAGGGTGCAATGGTTTCCCTGCGCCGCACAGGGGAACGGCAAAAGGGGGGCTATTCTCTTTCCTCGGAAAGAGAATAGCCCCCCTTACACCCCCCAAGAGAAAGGGACGAGGGGCCTTCCCCCTCGACCCCGCACATTGGCAGTCTCGATCTTGAAGAGCTGCTCAGCCTGCGGAATCAGGTGCGGTGTACATGGCTTCGCCATGAATCTTCTGCGAGTCGTCACCGGTCGCAACCGCGCCTTACTATCGTGAGGCGCGAGTGACGGTAGTTGGGCGGCAGACTGCCTGCCGAATGCGGCATTGCTGCGCTCGCCGCATTGTAGGGACTGGCGGTAGACGGGAATTAGGCTGTACTCCTACAAGATGAGCAGAGCGGCAGCGGATAGTAGGAGCAAACCAAATCGTATAGCAAGGCTAACGCGGCAACGCCGCGCTATGGGCAGTGCAATCGGCAAGCATTGCAGCTCTTCGAGCTGCTCGCTTGCAATGTGAAAACCTTTCTCTTGGGGGATTTAAAGGGGGATATTCTCTTTTGTGAAAGAGAATATCCCCCTTTGCCCGCTCCCCTGCGGGTACGCAGGGATTTTCAGTTTGTCTTGACAAACAATATCAGTCATGGTATGCTGTGCGCAATAAAGGCAGCGAGAAAGAAGCCTTTTCTTTTCACCCGCTCAAGAGAGGGGACGGCCGGTGCAAGTCCCTGCGGAACGGAAAAGGCGGCGCTTTTGAGCCGCGCGGCGGAAATGCCGCGCCGGTCCCTCCGTTACAAGGGAACGAAGTGCCCCGCATCCAGCGGGGAATTCAGGTGGAACCACGGACAATGATTTGTTCGCCCTGAGCCTACTTTAATAGGCTCAGGGCGTTTTTTATCTCCTGAGCCAAGTACCGAAAGGAGAAATTCACCATGAAAAACACCGAAAAGACGATGGACAAGATCGTCGCGCTGTGCAAAAACCGCGGCTTTGTCTTCCCCGGCAGCGAGATCTACGGCGGCCTTGCCAACACCTGGGACTACGGCCCCCTCGGCGCCGAGCTCAAGAAGAACATCAAGAACGCCTGGTGGAAGAAGTTCGTGCAGGAGAATCCCTACAACGTCGGCCTTGACGCCGCGATCCTGATGAACCCGCAGACCTGGGTAGCAAGCGGCCATCTCGGCGGCTTCTCCGATCCTCTGATGGACTGCCGCGAGTGCCATGAGCGCTTCCGCGCCGACAAGGTCATTGAGGACTGGTGCGCCGAGACCGGCTTCGAGCTTTCCAAGCCCATCGACGCCTTCTCCCAGCAGGAGATGAAGGACTTTGTCGAAGAGCACAACATCCCCTGCCCCACCTGCGGCAAGCACAACTTCACCGACATCCGTCAGTTTAACCTCATGTTCAAGACGTTCCAGGGCGTGACCGAGGACGCAAAGAACACCGTCTACCTCCGCCCCGAGACCGCGCAGGGCATCTTCGTCAACTTCAATAACGTCCAGCGCACCACGCGCAAAAAGCTCCCGTTCGGCATCGGCCAGATCGGCAAGTCCTTCCGCAACGAGATCACGCCGGGCAACTTCATCTTCCGCGTGCGCGAGTTCGAGCAGATGGAGCTCGAGTTCTTCTGCAAGCCGGGCACCGACCTTGAGTGGTTCAACTACTGGCGCACGTTCTGCCACAACTGGCTGCTCTCCATCGGCCTGAAGGACGAGAACCTCCGCCTGCGCGACCACGATCCCGAGGAGCTGTGCTTCTACTCCAAGGCAACGACGGACTTCGAGTTCCTCTTCCCGTTCGGCTGGGGCGAGCTCTGGGGCGTTGCCGACCGCACGGACTACGACCTCACGCAGCATCAGAACACCAGCGGCGTGAAGATGGTCTATCGCGAGGGCGAGGGCAAGGACATGGTCGAATACGTCCCCTACGTCATCGAGCCGTCGCTCGGCGTGGAGCGCAGCGTGCTCGCGGTCCTGTGCGACGCCTACGATGAAGAGGTCGTCGGCCAGGACAAGAAGGGCAACGACGACGCGCGCGTCGTGCTGCACTTCCACCCCGCACTCGCCCCCTTCAAGGCCGCGATCCTGCCGCTTTCGAAGAAGGACGTGCTCGCCGGTCCTGCGATGGAGCTCTACAACGAGCTTTCCAAGGAATTCATGGTCGACTACGACGAGACCGGCTCGATCGGCAAGCGCTACCGCCGCGAGGACGAGATCGGCACGCCGTACTGCATCACGTTCGACTTCGATACCGTCGGCGACGAGGCCAACGGCATCGCGGCCGACCACTGCGTCACCATCCGCGAGCGCGACAGCATGGAGCAGGTCCGTATCCCCATCGATCAGGTCAAGGACTTCCTGCGCGAAAAGTGCGCGTTCTGATTCGCTGAGCTTTTCAACACCATGTTGCAGAAGAGGAGATTTGCTTATGGAATTTTTTGATGTGATTGCTCGCCGCGGCAGCTATCGCGGTGAGTTTGAGCAATCCTCCATTCCTCAGGAAGAGCTATACCGTATTCTGGATGCCGGTATTCGCGCTCCATCCGGTTATAATCTGCAAACGGCCACTTTTTACGCTGTTACGGATGAATTACTGCGCCGCAGCCTCGCTGAAATTTTTCCCACCAAAGCCGTGCAGACTGCCCCCGTCATTCTCGTCGTCACTTCCCAATGTATACACAGCGGAGATCATAACCTCCAGTTTGAAACGGAAGATTACGCCGCCGCCACAGAAAATATCATGTTGGCGATCACCGCTTCCGGCTATGCTGGAGTCTGGATGGATGGCATGATGAAATTCGATGGTCATACTGATGCTGTCCGCCAACTGCTTCATATTCCGGACAGCGAAACACCTCGTACCATCATTCCGTTCGGAAAACCAGCCGGGCCGGTAAGTCAGCGCCCTAAAAAAGCATTTCACGAGCGTGTTCACATTCTGTAAAACAAAACAATTCGAGCGGATGAGTTGTCTCTATAAAGAGACAACTCATCCGCTTTTTTACCGAACGATCCAACCAATGTATTGTGCAGACAAGTACGATTTGTCAGTGCTCTCTTAGTTGCGTTTTTCCTGTCGAAATGATATACTTTGTTATTATGCTTTCAGAAAGGGGACGTCCCCAACATGCGTTTTTTCTCTTCTCTGGTGCGGCCTGATGAGTCGACGGGCTCGGTGATGCGCTGGGTGCACCGCATCTGGGTCTTCTTCTGGCTCACGGTGCTGGGCGCGGGCATTGGCCTTCTCTCGCTCTACCTCACGGCGCATTCCTACGCAAGCATCGACGCGACGGCGCTTTTGCAGTCGTACTTCAAAATTCCGCTGCTCGTAGCGATGAACCTGCTTGCGCCGATCCTGCTCGTCTACCTCGGCTTTTTTCTCTTCGCGCGGCCGTGGGCGGCTTACTTACTCTCAGCGCTGCCGTTTTTCACGCTCGCGCTCGCGAGCTACTACAAGGTGCAGCTGCGCGGCGACCCCGTGCTCGCCACCGACCTGCGGCTCATCCGCACGGCAGGCGGCATCATGGGCAACTACACGTTCGAAATTTCCGCGCCCGTGATCGTCGTTCTTGAGGGGTTTGTGCTGATGCTCGTGCTCTCGTGCCTGATGCTCCGAAAAGAGCGCATGAGCCCGCGCTCCCGCCTTGCGGGCATCATGCTCATGCTCTCTGTCACGCTCGCGTGCTATTTTGAGCTCTACACCAGTTCATCTATCTACAAAGAGACCGCCAACAACGACCTCATTTCCCCGTGGTCCGCGGTCGAGGTCTACATCTCCCGCGGCACGACGTATCCGTTCCTACACAGCGTGCAGGACATGTTCCCCGAGCCGCCGGAGGGCTACCGCGAGAGCGAGGCCAAGCAGACCCTTGAGCAGTACGCGGACACCGACATTCCCGACGAGCAGAAGATCACGGTCGTCGGCATCATGCTCGAGGCATTCTCCGACCTGTCCGACTTCCCCCAGTTAAATGAAATCTCCGCCGTGCGGAATCTCTACGAGCCGCTGCACGAGCTCGAGAGCCGCAGCGTCTCGGGCAACCTCCTCACGAATATCTTCGCCGGCGGCACGACGAACACCGAATGGGGCTTCCTCACGGGGTACAGCCAGCACGAGGAGTTCCGCGGCCCGATCAATTCCTACGTCCGCTACTTCAAGGATCAGGGCTACGACGCGCTCTACCGCCATCCCGGCTACTCGTGGTTCTACAACCGCAGCAACGTCAACGAATACCTTGGCTTTGACGAGTGCGTCTTTAACGAATCGGGCTTCGGCGACCTCATTTCCATCGAGGACGCGCTCTTCAAGTCCGACACCGTGCTCGTCGACTACCTCTTAAACGACATCGACTCGCGCACGGAGGACGATGACCCTCTCTTCCTCTTCTCCGTCTCGTACCAGAACCACGGGCCGTACAGCTCCGAGACCTACTGGGATGAGTACGTCACGCCCGCCAAGACCGGCTGGTCGATGGAAAGCTGCTGCGTCATCAACAACTACCTGACCGGCATCCGCAGCACGATCGAGCAGATGCGCCGTCTCACGCGCGAGCTGGAAGCGCGCGATGAGCCCATCGTGCTCGTTCTCTTCGGCGACCACAAGCCGTGGATGGGCAACGGCAGCAGCGTGTATGCCGAAATGGGCGTTGACCTCGACGTGTCCACGCAGGAGGGCTTCTACAACTACTTCTCCACCCCCTACCTCATCTATGCCAACAAGGCCGCCAGGGAATCCCTCGGTCAGGACTTCCACGGCGACGGCGGCGACATTTCCCCGTGCTTCCTGATGGACAAGCTCTTCTTCGAGTGCGGCTGGACGGGCGACGGCTTCATGCAGCTCCAGCGCGAGACGCGCGCCGTCACGCCGCTGATGCACGAGGACGGCTACCGCATGGTCGACGGTTCCATCACGCTCGACGTGCCCCCAGATGTTGCCGAGGTCTGCCGCAGGTACCTCTGCGCGCAGTATTACCGCGAACAGCACTTTGTTTCCGAATCATAAAAAGGAGAATCGCCATGAAATCTTTCAAAATCACCGCACTTTCCCTCGTCCTGGTTCTGCTTCTCGCCGCCTGCGGCGCGAAAAACGACACCCCCGATGAACCCGCCGTCGATCCGACGCCGGAACCTCCTATCGAGCAGCCGGTGGAAAAAACGCCCGATGAGCGCATCAACGACATCATTGCAGATATGAGCATCGAGGAAAAAGTCGGCCAACTCTTCTTCGTCCGCTGCCCCGAAACGGGCGCGGCGGAGGACGTCGAAACCTATCACCTCGGCGGCCTGCTGCTCTTCGGCAGGGACTATAAGGATGCAAACGGCGACTGGCTCACGGAGGACGACTTCACCGCGGCGCTCGCGTCTTATCAGGATGCGGCGGCCATCCCGCTTTTCATCGGCAGCGATGAAGAGGGCGGCACGGTCACGCGCGCGAGCAAAAACCCGAACCTCTTCTCCGAACCTCTCCCCTCCCCGCAGGAACTCTATGCCGCGGGCGGCCTCGACGGGCTGCTCGAACGAACGCTCAGCTACAACCAGAAGCTCAAAGCGTTCGGCGTCAACGTGAACTTCGCCCCCGTGTGCGATGTGTCGACGAATCCCGACAACTTCATCTACGCACGCTCGTTCGGGCAGGACGCGCAGACGACCGCGGACTATATCTCAAGCGTCGTGCCCGTCTATGCGCAGTCCGGTATCGCCTGCGTCTTAAAGCACTTCCCCGGCTACGGCAACAACGCCGACACGCACACGGGCATCGCGCTCGACGCGCGCCCGTACACCACGTTTGAAAAGTCCGACCTCGTCCCCTTTGAATCCGGCATCGCCGCGGGCGCGCCGTTCGTGCTCGTGAGCCACAACATCGTCGAGTGCATGGACGGCGCGTATCCCGCGTCCCTTTCGGCGAAGGTCCACACGCTGCTGCGCGACACGCTCGGCTTCACCGGCGTCATCGTGACGGACGATCTCGCGATGGATGCCGTCAAAGCCTACGCGCAGGACGGCAGCGCCGCCGTGCTGGCCATTCAGGCGGGCAACGACATGATCGTGACCACCGACTATCAGACGCAGATCCCACAGGTGATCGCCGCCATCCAGTCCGGCGAGATCGCCGAAAGCGATATTGACGCGCACGTTTTCCGCGTGCTGCACGAAAAACAGGCGCTCGGCCTGATCGACTAAAGGAGAACCCCATGGAAACAAGAAAACTCTACTATGAAGATCCCTTTCAGAAGGGCTTTGCCACCACCGTCGTCTCCTGCGATGCTGTCAAGGGCGGCTACGCCGTTGTGCTCGCGGAGACGGCCTTCTACCCCGAGGGCGGCGGCCAGCCGTATGACACCGGCGTTTTGGGCGAGGCGAACGTGCTCGAGGTCCACGAGAAAAACGGCGTCATCACGCACCTTTGCGACAAGCCCTTCGAGGTGGGAGAGAGCGTCTCCGGCAAGATCGACTGGGCGCGCCGCTTCGACCACATGCAGCAGCATTCGGGCGAGCACATCTGCTCGGGCCTCATCTGCGAGCGCTTCCACTGCGACAACGTCGGCTTCCACATGGGCGCGGACGTCGTCACGATCGACTTCAACGCCGACATTTCGTGGGATGAACTTATGGAGATTGAACAGCTCGCCAACCTGTACATCTACGAGGATCACCCCATCGACATCCAGTTCTATCGCGGTGCAGAGCTCGACCGGGTCGAGTACCGCAGCAAAAAGCCGCTCGAGGGCGACGTGCGCATCGTCTCCTTCCCCGGCGCGGACTGCTGCGCCTGCTGCGGCACGCACGTCGTGCGTTCCGGTCAGGTGGGACTCGTCAAGTTCCTCTCCGTGCAGAAGTTCCGCGACGGCGTTCGCATCGAGCTTCTTTCCGGCAAGCGCGCGCACCGCTACCTTTCGGAGTGCTGGGCGCAGGACGTGCGCATCGCACAGGCCCTCTCCGTCAAGCCGAACGCGAGCTTTGCAGGCGTCGAGCGCGTGCTCGCTGAGCTTTCCGCGCTCAAGCAGCGCTGCGCAAAGCTCGAAGAGTCCGTCTTCGCCCAGACCGCCGCGCAGTACGAAGGCAAGGGCGACGTCCTGCTCTTTGAAGACGAGATGTCCGGCGACAGCCTGCGCAAGCTCTGCGACGCGGTCACGAACCACTGCGGCGGCCGCTGCGCGGTCTTTGCCGGAGCGGACGGCGCGTACAAGTACGCCATCGGGCATGTCGGCGGCGATCTTCGTGAGCTCACGAAAAAGATGAATGCCGAACTGAACGGCCGCGGCGGCGGCAAGCCGAATTTTGTGCAAGGCAGCGTCACCGCTGCACGCGGGGAAATTGAAACATTTTTCGCAGAATAATTTGCAATGATTCCCGCACCAATGCGGGAGGAGTTTCCCTGCGCCGCGCAGGGGTACGGCAAAGGGGGCCATTCTCTTTCACAAAAGAGAATGGCCCCCTTTAGATCCCCCAAGAGAAAGGTTTAGATTGGCAGTTTGGAGCTTGAACAATCTTTGTGCCTCCGGAATGCAACTGCCTGCGCGCGGCTTTGCCGCGTTAGCATTGCTATACGATTTGCCTCTGCTCCTACTACCCGCTGCCGCTCTGCCCATCTTGTAGAAGTACAGACTAATTTCCTTCTACCGCCAGTCTTCACAATGCGGCGAGCGCAGCAATGCCGCTATTTCGCAAGCAGTCTGCCGCCAAGCAATCGTCACTCGCGCCTCACGATAGTAAGGCGCGGTTGCTGAATGTTTCGAATCGCAGTGATTCATGGCGAAGCCATGTACACCGCACCTGATTGCGCAGCGCGTGCAGCTCTTCAAGCTACAAACTGCCAATGTCGGGGGTCGAGGGGAACTCCCCTCGCCTTTCTCTGGGGGATTTAAAGGGGGTATTCTCTTCGGAAAGAGAATACCCCCTTTATTGCCCGTTTCCGCACAGTGCGGAAAACTCCCGCCCGCGACGCGGGCTTTGTTTTTGCTTGAAAAGGAAAAATCAGAACCCAAACCCGCTGAGTCCGAGTCCGCTCGTCAGCGCGTTCATCTTCCCGTCCATCGCCTCTTCGGCCTGGCGGAGCGCTTCGTTCACGGCGGAGATGATGAGGTCCTGAAGCATCTCCACATCCTCGGGGTCGACCGCCTCGGGCTTGATGGTGATGTTCGTGACTTCCTTCTTGCCGTTGACCTCGGCGCTGACGACACCGCCGCCGACGCTCGCCGAGAAGGTCTTCTCCTCGACCTCCTGCTGCGCCTTCTGCATGTCCTCCTGCATCTTCATGATCTGCTGCTGCATCTGCTGCTGCTTGAGCATCTGGCCGCTGCCGTTGGAAAAGCCGCGGCGTGCGCTGTAACCCTTTGCCATCGTTGTTGTCTCCTTTTATTTTACTGTAAAATTGTCGAATTTACTGCCCATGCGCAGGAGGTCCTGCATCTTGTCTCGCTTTTTCGCGCCCGGGCGCTCGCCCACGAGGAAGCGAACGCGGATCTCCCGTCCAACTGCGCGGGACGTGACCTCGCTCAAAACGTCTGTCACGACCTTCTGGTCGAGCATGGACTTCTGCACCTCGGTCGAGCAGTAGACGGTGAGAAGGTCGTCCTTCACATCGCCCTGCGCCATGCCGATGAACGCACGCTTGTCGGGCGTCAGACGGTTTTTGTAGCTCTCCATGAGCTGGTAGAAAATCTCATCATCGCCACTCTCGCCGCTCGCAGGCGCGGGTGCTGCTGCTATCTTCGGCGCTACGGCCTTCGGTGCGGGCACGACCGGCTCGCCGTAGGGCGGCGGTGCGTCGTAGTCATCGGGAAGCGGCGGTTCGTCCCACGGAAGCGGCGCTTCCTCGGCGGGCTTTGCGCTCTCTGTGGGCGCTTCCGCGGCCTTTTGCGGTGCGGGAGCGAGCTTTTGCGCCGTCACGGGAGCGGGTGCGCTCGCCGGTGCAGACACGGGATGCTTCGCCGCGAACTGCACGCCCGCGGCGATCTGCTCTTCGAGCCGCGCGATGCGCGCGCCGAGCGCCGCCAGGTCGCCGGAGAGTGTTTCGTCGCAGAGCTTCAGAATGCAGAGCTCTGCGTCCGTGCGGCGGTTTACGCTGAACTGGAGCTGCGCCGCCGTCTCCTGCAAGATCGTACAGAGCTGGATGAAGCGTGCGCTCGTCCCCTGCGCGCGCAGGTTTCGGAGCGTTGCGGCGTCATAAGCGCCGCTGAGTAAGCTCTCGCCGCCCTCCCCCGCCGTCGCGCTGATGAGCAGCTCGCGCGAGAGGGTCGAGAGCTCGCCGAGCACCGCGCCCACATCCTTACCGCCGTCGTAGAGCTTGCCGAGAAGCTCGAGTGCCCCGCGCGCATCGCGCGTCAGGATCAGCGACATGAGCTGTGCGGTCTGCACGTTTCCGGCCAAACCCAGCGCGTCGAGCACGGCGTTCGCGTCAATCGCGCCGCCCGCGGCCGCGCACTGGTCAAGAAGACTCAGCGCGTCTCGCAGCGCGCCGTCCGACAGTCGGGCCAGCAGCGCCGCGCCGTCCTCCTTCAGGTCGATATTCTCCTGCCCCGCGATGTAGTTGAGCCTGCCTACAATGTCTTTCGGCTGGATGCGGCGGAACGAAAAGCGCTGGCAGCGCGACAAAATCGTCGCGGGCACCTTGTGCAGCTCTGTTGTCGCCAGAATGAACATCAGATGCTCGGGCGGCTCCTCCAAAATTTTGAGCAGCGCGTTGAACGCGGGCGTCGAAAGCATGTGGACTTCGTCGACGATATACACGCGCTTTTTCACCTGCGCGGGCGAATAGATGGCCTCGTCACGCAGCGCGCGCACGCTGTCCACGCCGTTGTTCGACGCCGCGTCCAGCTCGACCACGTCGAGTAAGCGTCCGCTCTCGATGCCAAGGCAGCTCGGGCAGCGGTTGCAGGGGTTGCCGTTTTCCGGATGCTCGCAGTTGACCGCGCGCGCAAGTATTTTTGCGCAGGTCGTCTTGCCTGTGCCGCGCGTGCCGGTGAAAAGATAGGCGTGCGACAGCCGCCCCTCCGCCACCTGGCGCTGCAAGGTCTCGGTGATGTGCTCCTGACCGACCACGTCGGCAAATGTTTTGGGACGCCACTTGCGGTAAAGCGCCTGATACATCCGCAGCCCTCCCTTACAATAGAAATACTCCCCCGTATACAGCTGCGGAACCGGCGTCCTTGCGGCACATGGATGGTCCCGCTTAATGCTGCTCGGTTCCCCGCCTGACATGGTTCGCAGGTACCCATTGCGCAAGACCGGTTCCGCAGCTGTATGCGGAGGAGTTGTTGAACAAATGGTATTCTACTATATTTCAGAAAAAATATCAACAGAAAAATGAAAAAGGGGCTTCACAAATTCAAAAAAATGTGTTATGATAATCCGCGCTGGGAGACCAGCATTGCTATTTGGGCCTGTAGCTCAGTTGGGAGAGCGTACGGTTCGCATCCGTAAGGTCGTGGGTTCGAATCCCTTCAGGTCCACCAAAAAATAAGAGACACGCGAAAGCGTGTCTCTTATTTTTTGGGTTCACTCATTTCATTCGTTCACCCCAAGGGTAATTAAAATGCTCGGTGGAAGTGAATCCCACCTCCGCCAAGATTTTGCTGCGCAAAATGCTTGCACGGCGCAAATGCGCCGGTTTTGGTATCCGTGGGACATTTAACAGCGCACAAGCAAGTGAATTGCTTGTGCACCAAGGTTTTCGCACAGCGAAAACGCTTGTGACGCGCCACTCGGCGCGTTTTTTTGTTTCACGCGCCGCAGGCGGCTTAACCCAAGGGTAATTAAAATGCTCGGTGGAAGTGAATCCAACCTCCGCCAAGATTTTGCTGCGCAAAATGCTTGCACGGCGCAAATGCGCCGGTTTTGGTATCCGTAGGACATTTAACAGCGCACAAACAAATGAATTGCTTGTGCACCAAGGTTTTCGCACAGCGAAAACATTTGTGACGCGCCGCTTGGCGCGCTTTTTTGTTTTTCCGCAGACGGCTTAAAGGTTCACTTGGGCCGCTTTTTTTGTTTGGTACAAAATAAGCATAGCACCCGAAGCGGATATGAAGCCTCGGAAACTATGCTTATTTTTGTTATAATGGGAGGGCAATGGATGGACGGTTTCTTTGGTGAGCCAAGCGCTCGAGCTGTAAACAGTCCTCCGCCCTCTTGTTATAAAGATTCGATTGAGCAGGTTGCTCCGGCTATGCCGCGTGCGCGTCACGAACCAAATTGAATCGTAATAAGCCGGTGCGGAAGCATTGCAATATTTTATCAGGAAAGAAGGAATGCCCATGCTCAGTATCGGGATCGATGTGTCCAAAGGAAAAAGTACAGTGTGCGGAATGAAGCCAGGGGGAGAGATCGTGTAC